>Ga0209505_1001503_pt1 | contig 15954 bp, 20 predicted proteins | sample COGITO_mtgs_1103_2_FD_184794 | JGI IMG/M metagenome (GOLD analysis project Ga0209505, IMG submission 184794) | Pelagic marine microbial communities from North Sea - COGITO_mtgs_110331 (SPAdes) (version 2) | ecosystem: Environmental > Aquatic > Marine > Epipelagic ... | reverse complement strand
AAGAGAAAATATTAACACTCAATTAAAACTTATTCTTGATGAAGCAACTGATAAGTGGGGTACTCGAGTTGTAAGAGTTGAGATTCAAAGAGTAGATCCTCCTCAAGATGTTCAAGATGCAATGAACAAGGTCATGAAAGCTGAAAGAGACAGAAGAGCAGCAGTTACTGAAGCTGAGGGTGAGAAAAAAGCAGCAATTTTGACTGCTGAAGGTCAAAGACAGTCACAAATACTGTCCGCACAGGGTGAAGCAGAAGCTCTTAAAGCTGTTGCGGATGCACAAAAATATGAAAAAATCGCAGTTGCTGAAGGTGAAGCAGAAGCTATCGAACAAGTCTTTAATGCAATCCATAAAGGAAATCCATCAAATGATTTGATTGCAATTAAGTATCTTGAATCATTAGAAAAAATTGCTGATGGCAATGCAACCAAGATATTCTTACCAGCTGAATTATCAGCTACGTTGGGAAGTATTGGGGCTATCTCTGAGTTATTTAAAGAAGATAAAGAAGAATCAGATAAACTTGCTGACGAATAGGTAGATACCTATAAGTAGAAGTGAGATTCCGCTTACTTTATTTATCAGACTCTTTGTTTTATCAGATGAGTTCTTAAAGAAGTAATCACTAGTAAAAGCATAGGTAATATCTGCAATGAAATTTATCACTAGGGTTATAAGACCAAGATAAATTAAGCTGACAAAATAACTTGTTTCGTCTGACATGTAAATGGGTAACACAGTGAGATAAAAAACCCACATCTTAGGATTCAAAAGATTAACTTGAAAACCCGATAGAAAAGCTGAATTATCAGCTATTTTTTCTTTAGTGCCTGTATCTGATGTAATTGTCTGGTAGCCCTTAAGAATAATATAGATAGAGCCAATAAAGTAAATAATATTAATCATGACAGGTACAGTGTTAACTAAAAGACTTACAACTATTGCAGAAACTAAGGTTATTCCTATTGCTCCAACAGCAGCTCCTATACCTACCTCAATACCCTTACGTCGTGAATTCTGGACAGATTGATTTACAACTAAAGCAATAATTAATCCAGGGCTAAAAGCAACGCTAAATTGGATTATTAAAAAAGGGAGTAAAACTGTAGAACTAATCACACAAGTGCAGTGCTAGATTCACGCTTTACTTTTTTGAAGCTCAGGAACTCCAAGAACCATACTTATTTCAAGATCTTTATACTCTTCTGCTATCTGATTACCAATAATAATTAGTAGCTCGAGGGTTGCCTCTTTTTTTCCTTCATTAGCTCCAAAAGTACGGGGAGCATTAGTGTATTGTTTTTTTAAATTACTAAATAGTTCTGTTGATTCTGTTTTATTGAAATTATCAGAAATCATTTTTTTAGTAATTGATTCAAAACTTTTTCTTTGTCTTCTTGGTAGGTTAAATTTCATATAGATATACTAACTAGCTATTGATTCTTACTTGTAGAGAGACTTCATAATCTTGTGAGTACTTAACTGTATCTAGTTCAGTAAAATCAAACTTTTCATGAAAACTCAATGATGGCGTATTTTTGCTGGGAAGTAAATTTATTTCAGCTGTTAAGTATGAAATGTTATTTATTTCAGCAAAGTTAACAACTTCATCATAAAGTTTTGAACCTATAGACCTTTTCCTATAATTTTTATCAACAGCTATTCGATCAATATATAAAAAATCACTTACTCGTTGGCTAATTTCATTGAAATTTTTATGTTCTATATCATTCATATAAGAGTTTGTTGTTTCTGTATCTTGGAAACAAATTACAAAACCGACAATTTCATTATCTACAAGTGCGCATAAGTTATAGTCTGAGTTATCTAAAGAATTTTGAAGTCCTTCTAATGTTATAGAGCCAACCTCAGGGGTATTCTCTTGATTAATTCTGTGACACTGTAATAAGTTTTCACTGCTGATTTTGATTATTTTCATTTGATACTCTTAAAATTATACATTGTATGTATAAAATGCTAAATTGTTCATATGGGAAATACTACAGTATTAATGAGTTCACCGGAATACTTTAAAGTCGAATATTCTATTAACCCATGGATGGTTGAGGGTGTTAGCGTAAATCTTGAGCTAGCAAAACAGCAATGGGAAAATCTAAAAACAACAATTGAACAGGCAGGTGCTTCTGTTGAGGTAGTGCCACCCCATGAACAGTACCCAGACCTTGTGTTTACTGCAAATTCAGGAATAATTAATGAAGATAAAGTTTTAATTGCAAATTTTAAATTCAAAGAGAGACAAGGTGAAGAGGAAATTTACTCTAATTGGTTCTCAGAAAATGGATATTCAGTATCAAGAATTCCATCTGACTTTAAATTTGAAGGAAGAGGAGATGCATTTGTTTTGGATGAATATCTTGTCGGGTCTTACGGCATAAGAAGCGATAAAGAAGCCCTTTTATACATAGCTAGTGAGTTCGGACTTAAGCCAAAAATTGTAGAGTTAGCTGATCCGAAATTCTATCATCTAGATACCTGTTTTCAGCAACTGCCAACAGAAAATAAAGATGCAATTTTCTATCCAAAAGCATTTAAAGATGAGACGTTATCTGAATTTGCTGACATCTTTAACTTAATTCCAGTCTCTGAAGATGATGCTAATAAATTGGCATGTAATGCTGTAGTGATTAATGACACAGTAATTTTTCCATCAGAAGATATTGAAGTTATGGAAAAAGTCAGAGAACTTGGACTCAATGCTGTCTCTGCAAATGTTTCAGAGTTTCTTAAATCTGGCGGTGCATGCCAGTGTCTTGTAATTACATTAAAGTAAGAATATGATTCTTAAAGCTATTTTTTGGCCAATTAAAAAATTATTGTTCTTTCCAATAAAGATTCTTTTTTATGGAACTCTCCTATTTATTGTTGGTATTTTATTTTTTCAATACAGAGCTGACTATGAGGTAGATGTAAGTCCGTTGAGTGTCGCTGAGTATGAAAATTGTATCAATGTTATTGACGACTATGATGTCACCATAAATCTACTTTCACAGTATGTTGAAAAACTTGATAGTCAGCAACAATCTTTTCTATACAGCTATCTACCAGATTCATTTAGTGTCTTAACAACGCCTCAAGAGATAAGTGAGGAAGACTTTCAAAACGTCAGAACATTTCTAAAGAACTACTTACAGGCTGGAAGATTCCCGGGTATTGGAGGAAAAGCCCTAGCTCCCCAAGCTGCAAGTTTATGCAGAGATGGATTAAGTTAAATCTTCAACACTTGCATTCGTTAACTTAACAAGTGTTTCAGGTGAAAGAAAAAACTTACTAACTCGATTTCCACCACCTATAAAAACCTTCTCTCTATTCATGACATTTTTATCAACGTAAATTTTTATACTCTCTGGAAGGCCTAAGGGACTGATTCCTCCATATGTTTGTTCCGTCAGTAGTTCAGCTTCTTCTCTGGAAGCAAAACTTAGTTTTTTAGAATTTAAGACAACCTTTCCTTTATGGTTTACATCTAATCTATCTACGCCAAGTACACAAAATAAAGCATAAAACTCTTCTGGTTTCTTAGACTTTATTAAAATTGCATTACACGAGTCTTCAATTTTGTATCCGTAGTGGTCACAAAAGCTCTGTGTATCTGAGAATTCATCTTTACACTCAAAGATTTCTAGATTTTCTTGATTCTCACCATAAATGTTTTGTACTGTTTTATGAATATCTACCATATGAATAATGATATATGATTTATTTATGTAGTATTCCTTTATGGAATTTAAAACAATCATCGAACCTTTTAAAATAAAATCTGTTGAACCACTCGCAATCACTACTCCAGAAGAGAGAAAAGAGTACCTAGAAAGAGAACACTGGAATTTATTTGGTCTTCAGTCACAAGAGGTCACAATAGATTTATTAACTGATTCTGGAACTGGTGCAATGTCATCCGAGCAATGGGCAGCAATTATGAGAGGTGATGAAGCTTATGCAGGTTCTCATTCTTGGCAAAGGTTTAATAGAGTATTAACTGAACTTACGGGGTACAAACATATCATTCCAACTCACCAAGGCAGAGCCAGTGAGAAAATTCTTGCAACGATAACCGTTAAAGAGGGTGACATTATCCCAAGCAACAGCCATTTCGATACAACAAGAGCTAACTTTGAGGCTGCTCTTGCAACACCAGTAGATTTACTTTGCAAAGAGGGATTAGATCTTTTAACTCCAGCACCATTTAAAGGAAATATAGATTTAGAAAAATTAGAAGCCCTACTAAATAGTGATGATATTGACAAAATTCCTTTTGTTTTAATGACAATTACAAATAATACAGGTGGAGGACAACCTGTATCAATGGAGAATCTTAAAGCCGTAAAAGCTCTGTGTGAAAAATATAATAAGATGTTTCTTCTAGATGCTTGCAGATTTTCAGAAAATGCGTGGTTCGTATCACAAAGAGAAGACTCTTATAAAGATATTGAGATAAGAGAGATTGCCAAAGAGGCGTTTCGCTTAGCTGATGGTTGTACCATTAGTTTAAAAAAAGATGGTTTCGGTAACATTGGAGGCGTTCTAGCTTTTAATGACGATGCTCTCGCAGAGGCAGCTAAAAATGTATTGATATTAACTGAAGGTTTTCCCACATACGGTGGACTTACAGGAAGAGATTTAGATGCATTAGCTCAAGGTTTAATCGAAATTACAGATAGAAACTATCTTGAATATCGTGCACGATCCATTTCGTATTTAGCAGAGAAAGCTCTTGAGTATGGAATACCAATCGTCCAACCTGCAGGCGGACATGCTCTTTATATAGATGCAAAAACATTTCTTCCTCACATTCCTCCACATCAATATCCGGGACATTCACTTGCATGTGAGATATATCTTATAGGTGGTGTTAGAGCTGTTGAGCTCGGAACATTAGCATTTGGGGTTGCTGGAGAAGATGGAAAAGATGATACTCCTGCAACACACGAGTTAGTTAGACTTGCTGCTCCAAGAAGATCATATACACAAAGTCATTTTGACTATGTCGCTGAGGTTCTTGAAAAATTAGTAGAGACTAAAGATAAATTAAAAGGCTATGAAATTATAGAACAACCACAACTACTTAGACACTTTACCGCAAAGTTAAAGCCGTTAGTTTAATTTTTAAACCAAGAAAATGATATATAATTAATGCGGTTGAATGAGGTATTAGGTGATTAATAAAAAATATTTTATTATTTTTCTTTTATTCCTTACAACCTGTTCTGAAAATTCATTACCTATTAATGAAACAACAACTACTTCAACTACATTAATTTTAAATGAAATAAGCAATGAAGAAGAACCAGATATTTACGTTATGTTACTTTGGCATCAGCACCAACCTTATTATCCAAAAAACGCAGATGGGTACTTTACTAAACCGTGGGTTAGATTGCATGCTACGAAAGATTATTTAGATATGGTTGAACTTGTCCAAAAGTATGAAGGTCTCAGAGTTACCTTTAACCTTACACCAACTCTTTTAAATCAATTAAGAGAACTGGAGAATGGCACAAAAGATATATATTGGGTACACACTGAGATTGAAGCACAAGAACTAGATGATGATCAAAAAACATTTATTAGAAATAGATTCTTTGATATAAGTTCAAGAACAATAAATAAATCTCCAAGATACTTAGAACTTAAGAATCTTAGACAATTTCCTGAGAAATGGACAGAAGCAGACTATCTAGATTTACAAGTATTATTTAATCTTGGTTGGACTGATCCTAAGTACTTATTAGAAGAACCACTTAATTCTATTAATCGTAAAGAGTCAAATTTTACAGAAAATGATAAAACCAATGTACTCGAAGTTCATATGGAAATAATTCAAAAAGTAATCCCCACACATCTAAAAGCTTATCAAGAAAATGATATTGAAATCATAACAACTCCGTATGCACACCCAATACTTCCACTTATTCATGATTCAAATCTTGGAAAAATTGGAGATACACAGTCTCCTTTTCCAGAAAACAATTACAAATATCCTGAAGATGCACAAGTTCATGTAACAAAAGGAAAACAGGTCTTTGAAAACAATTTTGGATTTTCTCCTAATGGTATGTGGCCAGGAGAAGGTGCAGTTGCTCAGGATGTTTTAAAATATTTTAATAATGAGAATATATCTTGGATAGCCTCAGGAGAACAGCCTCTATCTAAATCATTAGATGTTAGATTCCAGCGCTGGGTTGGGGGAGTATCTTCAAAACCAGAATTACTTTACAGACCTTGGAATACCAAACTAGATAATGGAGAATCCGTAGCAATATTTTTTAGAGATAATTATCTTTCGGATAACATGTTTAGCTACTCTAGCAAGAGAACAGATCTTGCAGTTGCAGAGTTTGAAAACACAATGCTGAAAATTCGTGAAAAAACAACTGAATTAGAATTCACTCCAGTGATTTCGATTATTGCTGATGGCGAGAATTTCTGGGAATCCTATTCCAATGACGGTATAGATTTTCTTAACGGAATGTATGACGTTCTTACAAAATATGAATGGATTCAAACTGTTACTCCTTCCGAATATTTAGAAATGCATCAAAAAAATCTAGATGTCATTGAAAATCTCTATCCGGCATCTTGGTTTCAACCTAATTATGCTACCTGGATAGGAGAGATTGACGAAAATGTAGCTTGGGATTATTTATATCAGGTAAGAGAAGATTTTGAAGTAGCTAAAAACTCTAATAATTATTCAAGTGACCAAATAAATGCTGCGTACGAATATATACTACTCGCCGAAGGATCTGATTGGTTTTGGTGGTATGGAGACGATCAGGACTCTAGTGTAGATGAATACTTTGATAAAGCTTTTAGAACCCTACTATCAAATGTATATATTGAGCTCAATACAGAAATACCAGAATTTTTAGGCGAACCAATTAGTAATTATTAGAATAACCATATGAAAAAATGGAACTGGCCTCTTCTTGCAGTCATCACTTGGTTCTTAGCTTTTATTACCGGAGTATGGGCAGATTATGGTACCGATGAGGGAGTTTTCACAATTCCCAACCTTCTTACCGGTATGACAGCATTATTTTTTTTCATTTACTATTTGAATACTCGCAAGAAACTAAATTAAATTAAAAATACCTTACCTTTTTAAAACGCACAGCTGTAATATCTATTTAGAAGCTGTCTTTTTAAGAATTAGTGTTGCAACACTATAAGCTTCAAACAGCAGAAGAGAGGACCTTTCATTCTCTCTTTTTCTGTTTCTGGGGTAATATAATCAATCAATATATTTTTAATGTTTCTAATAGTTACATAAAAACGATATCTGTATATAATGTTACTATTAATAACATAAGAAGGAAAAATGAATTTAGTAGGCTTAAAAGAATTATCAGAGCTTCTTGAGATACCATATGAAAAATTAAAAGTATGGAAGAGTAGAGGTCGACTACCTGAACCATTTCAAGTAATTAGTGGGACTCCAGTTTGGGACTGGGATGAGTCAGAAGAAGAATTTAGATCTATAGAAGTAAATGACAACTCAGGAAGACCAAGAAAACCAAAAATATCTATAGCTGGTGGATTAATCGAGATTGACGTAAAGGGTGCCAATAAAGAAAAAAATGAAAATATTTCAATCAGAGTCAGTGGAAAGTCATTTGTAGACATCCAAGCAGCACCTGCGAATTCCAACAATAAGTCAGATAGAAATCTGTCTATAAAAGTTTTAGGGAAAAAAGTTATAGATATAAATACTGATAATTTTGATATTAATGACAAAAATAATGATGGTGAAAATGAGGAGGATTCAAATAATGGAGAGAGTTAGATTCGAAGTGGGAAGAATTACTGGGAGTATCATAACTCTACTACTGCTTGGTTTAGTAGCTACTGTCAGCATATTCATACTTAAAGTTGCATTCACAATTATTGCTATTGGCGTAGTAATCAAAACATTCTCAAATAATAAAAAAGTAACTTTTATTAATTAAAACATTTATATTCTAAAATACCTTTTATGAATTCTCATACAACAACATCAAAGTTTATCCATTGGACATTCTCATTGTTGTACGCTTATGGAATATTTAAACAAGTAGATGATTTAGAACAGCTAGAGGATGCTTCACTTCTTAACTTTGAAATTTTATTTGCTGTGGCATTTCTGGCAGTTGTCTTAATTAGATATTTCTATATGAAGGGAACACCAACGCTCCTAGGTGCACATGATGAAATGAGAAAAGGTCATTTACTTATTGCAAAAACTGTACATAGGCTTGTTTATTTTAGCTTGATCATGCTTCCCACCACAGGTTTACTGATTGCTGCATTGATATCTCTTGATATACCCGGCATGGGTATTGCCATAGCTTTACACGAACTCTCAGCCTCCCTTAGTTATATAGTTATTGCTATTCATATTGGTGCATCTTTATACTCACGGCTTAAAGGTGAAGGCATATGGAATGCGATGGTTCCAATCTGGCAAGAAAAAGGCAGAGTTAATTCAGATTTGTTGTCGAAACTAGAGATTTTAGAAGAGAAAACTTATGACAAGATAGAAGAGATCTTTAGTCTAAAGTAAGAGTATGGAAACACTTGAATATTTAGCTTATGCCGGCATTCTTTTTGTAATGCTTGTTAGTGTATTTACAATCGACTGGAAAGATAAAAAAACATATAAAAATGCTTTGATGATTCTGGTTCTAATAGCAAGTGGTGTGGGTTTGATGTTCCTCATTTTTGGTACATAACAGCTACTCTAAAAGTATGAAATTATTCCTACAGGCACGAGGAAGTTATGAGACCCTCCTTTCACTTTCTAAATGGTCAGAATTAAATGAGATCGAGAGAATTGGTCTTCCTGATCACTATATAGTTGGGAAACAACGACATGATAAAAATGATGGGACTCCGGCTTTAGATTTACTAACCGCAGGTGCTGGTTTAGTTAGAGATACGGAGAAAATGGTGTACTCCATACTTGTATCACCGATAACATTCAGACACCCAAGCGTACTAGTCAAAATGGCCTCAACAATAAATGATATGGCAAAAGGTAGATTTCGATTAGGTGTTGGCACAGGGTGGTTGAAAATTGAGCACGATCTTTATGGTATACCATTCCCAAATTTGAAAACTCGATTTGAAATGCTTGAAGAGTCACTCATTTACATCAGAGAAGCTCTTTCTGGAAATGCAAAAGGATTTCAAGGTGAGTACTATCAGCTTGAACAGTTTCCTGTTGAGCCAGCAACCTTACAAGACATTCCTATCATTATTGGTGGTGGAGGAAAGGTGAAAACCCCTACCCTTGCTGGAAAGTATTCGGAAGAGTTCAATATATACGCTGGACCTAAAGAGACATTAGTTAATAGCATCTCTTTGTTTAAAGAAGTTGCAGCTGAAAATGGTAGAGACGCCTCGACATTAGAAATTACTACAGCCTGTCCTCCAGTCGTAGGTTTGACACAAGAACGTGTTGGAGAATCAGTAACTGCTGCGGCTAAAGCCCTGGCCCAAACTAAAGAAGAGATAGTTACTACGTGGAAAGAAAAAAACTATCTCTATGGTACCCCTAATGAGGTTGCCACAACTTTATCTATGTGGCAAGAAGTTGGAATTGAAGCTGTTTATCTGCAGTTACTGTCACTACAAGAAGATCAGCGTAATGAAACAATAGACGTTATCAAGCAGGCGGTAGAGCTACTATAAGATCTGCTTTCCGCTGAAAATTTCTGTCTTAGCTCAATGCAATACTTAACTTAGAGCGTTGAATGGACATAAATTAATTTAGTACTTTCAATGCTCACCAGTCACAAAAGATGTTGGTTAAATGTAGGTACTGCTTACCCTGTGCATACACTTGTGGTATCTACACCAACTCTTTTTTACTTAGGGGGTCCTGGAAAAAATCTATTTGTTGTCTTTTGATACTCTTTGTATTCAGGTCTTTTTTGGGCAGAATAATGTTCTGCAGGAATAGCACCAGTTGCATAGACGAGGGTAAGATACATCATTCTTGAGACAAAGATTAGACCTGCACCTAACAGTAACCAAAGAATCTGTTCGATTTGATCATTAAAAAATCCTGATTGTATATCTTTTAGAGCAAGCCATGATGGAAGAGCGGTAATAATAAGGCCATTCCATACCATCCATTCTGCAAAATAGTTTGGATGTCTTGAATATTTCCATAAGCCGACATTGCAGACTTGATTACGCTTCTCTTCTTTTTTCATTCTTTTGAGAAAAGCTAGTTTCTGAAAGTCAGCTATTGACTCCATAAGTAAAGCTACTCCCCAAATGCAGATACCTAGTATTTCTACTGCCCCAAATGACTGTTGTGCATTTGTTGCGGTGATAAAAATGGGCAACGCTAGAAAAGACGCATTAGCTAGACCCTGAGAAATCGCATCTACCTGAAGGGCAAGTTGCGTATTATCTTTTCCTTTCTTTTTCCAACGAATATGTTGATATTCATAACGTGGTAATTCTTTGTCTAAATACCCTGATCTCCACATCTTGACTGCACCCAACCCCATTCTCAGGCCAACAAGAATTACCATTCCACTAATAAATAATGACCTAAGCCAATAGCCATCACTAAATATAAAACTAATGACTCCCACAAGAACTAGTCCCCATGGCCAGGCGATATCAACATAACTCATTCGGCCTGTTCTGGAGATTGGTATGCACACCACAAAAATAAACAATACTGCTTGACCAATTGTGTTATATATTCCAACATCTCTAAACACAGGGATTGTAAGTAGTAAAGCTAATCCAACTAAATAGGGTACAAGGGGACGAAAGTATTTCACTTTACTCTTGAAGAGATCTTGTTTTGATATACCAAAAGCAAAAAGCCATTGCTACAAAGGATAAGCCCATAGAGATATAATCAAGATCAGCGAACGCAGTTACAACAACTGTCACTAAAAAAACTAAAGAGATTATGAAGAACTTTTTATCATTCATAGATTCAATGATACACTTTAAATTATGAATGCAAAAAGAATATTGTTACTAGGATTTCTATTACTGATACCACTTATCTTTGGGCTTCTATCTCTTTCATTGTAAGCCTTCTTTAAGAAAACCATTTGTGCGTGCCAAAGTGGTTTTTTGGTACTGATTCTTTTTCAATAATGTAGTAATTTATTCCTCCCAGTACTGAATGTAAATAAGTTGTTAACTTTGGTCTGATCAATAGCTTATAGGGTAGAAAGCTAAAAAATCTTGCTGTATTAGCTAAGAAATGGGGGTAAATCGTTATCGAAAGGAATATATTATTTTCATCTGAAGATATCTCCCAAATGACCTTTGATTTTTTCCCCTCTCTTCCTCCAATTTGCAATGTATAGCCCTTACCTTCATTCCAATCAGTAAAATATCTCTCATACCGTAGACCACTTAGATATATTAAAACATCCTTTGACCCAACTCCAGGCCACGATATCACCGAATGGCTTCTTGAAAAAGGATGTGTTAACTCTAAGTGACCTGGTTGACTTATGACATCCCATAGCTCTTCCTCTGTGGTATTAATTTGCTTAACGACGCGAATAGACTGTTTGTATTTCACTTAAAGCTCTTATTGGTCAATAGATACTAAGTATGGTGAATACTCCTCATTAGGAATCTCACCCTTTAAGGCTGAACTATTAAAATAATTATTAACATTTAACGAATCTTCATAATTTATAGCACCTTTGAGAAAAGTATATTTTGTTAAAGGACTGATTGAACCAAAGGCAACAAAGTCATAATGCTTAGAATCTTTTAAGTAATACCCATGAATTTCAACATCTTGTTTAGATAACAGAGTTCTATAAAGCTCAATTTCAGTTAACTCTTCAGAATCTGTATATCCATTGAACCAGTCCTCGCTGTATATAACATCTGTTTTATTTCTCAGCTGAATCTCTTTTCCTGCATCGACAAAAGGCGTTAAAAAAGGATCTTGTAGGATCATATTTTGACAAGTGTTCACAGCACAGAACTCAACTACAGCCCCTGCTCCTGTAGAGTGCGCCATTGTAGAAACGTTAGTAAAATCTGCTGTTGCTCTAACAATATTTGTGATGGGTAACTCCACACTGCTTAAGTTTATAAAATGATTCATAGTGTCTTCAATATCATTCTTCATCTCATACATAACACTATGAATGTTGGATGAATTTTCGGTGGAGCCTGTATTAAAAATTATTCCAGATGGTAAATTTGTAAACATTGCTAAACCTGTATGGTCAATAGAGAAGATAACATAACCCTTGGAAGCTAAGTGTATTAGTTGATCTGAAGCAAATATTTTTTCACCTGCCCACCCATGGGAGTAAATAAGAACTGGGAACTTTTTATTCTCAACAGGTATAAGATTTTGTTGGACTTCAAACTGTGAAAGTTTTAAATGTTGGAGTATAAACTCTGGAAGACTAAGCCCCCATGTCCTATTTAAATATCTAACAATGTAAGTTCCCCAATTACCTTCTTTACTTCTAAATATCTGATTTGAAGAAATCTCTTCATCACTTGGATAATAAACGTCTACTAACAATTCTCTTTTTGAATTTTCTTTGAGATTGCTAAGTTCTACAAACTCAGTTGGATTATTTCTATCATCAATTATTAAGAGCTCTTCACTATACCCAACTGAGTAAAGTGCATCGCCGCCTGTCCCAAAAGTAGGAACAGGAAAGATATAAAGTAACCCAGCTGAAATAATCACGAATGAAATAGTTTTGATGGAGATTAGTGCTCTTATAAATTTCTTTGTACTTCTATATTCAAATATTGTAATTATTGATTTAGTAATAAAAAGCGCATAAATTAAGTAGTACTGCCACCTCACGCCAACAAAAATAATATGAGTGATAATTGTTATAAAAAAAGTGCTGAGGAGTATTCTCTGCGTCAGCGAAGAAAAACGTTGGAAAAATAAGGTTCCAGCTGATAAACCAATAATTACTATATCAAAAAAATCCATGTCCACTTATGGTACTTAAGTTATAAAACTGGGAGTTCTCTAATGAAATTTAATTCTGAACTAAACTAATAAAATGCTTAAATTTTTTCTTCGTAATTTATTTACCTCCGTTGTTTCGATATTCATATTTTTACTTATTATGTTTTATGGAATTAATATTTTGATTCCTGGTGATTTCTTGACGCCACTGAGGTTAATGATGTCTCAAGAGGAACTCGATGCTCTGCGTGAAACCTTAGGCGCAAACGACCCATTAATTCAACAATATTACAGATGGATACAAAGTGTCTTCAGCGGTGAAATTACTCCTGGGGGTTTTAGGCAGCGTTCAAGTAAGAGTGTTCTTGATACAGTATTTCCTACATTACATGTGCTAATCCCATCTTTCATTATCTCGATTTATCTATCAAGAATTCCAGCATTAAAAACAAGTGTAAAACGGCTGGGAAAGGAAAAAATCTTTAGTGACACTTTCGGGATTTTATTAATAAGTCTATTTCCTCCGATTATTTATTTCCTTATCGGCGAAAGACTTGAGAATACATTCAGAAGCTTATTTGACCGATTTGATATTACAGGAACCTCAAGTGAACTACTGCTCTTTAGCGAAATGAAACTTGGTTTGGGCTTTCTTATTTTTATAGTCGCATGCTCATTGATTATTGTTAGTTTCTTTGAAGTTATTGCATTAATAAATATACCTTTGAAGAAATTCATGATTGCAGCCTCCTTGCTTATAATTATTTTTCTCTTTTTTGAGAGTCAGGAAGTTGTTGCTATGTTGTATTATTCAAAAAATGCATTCATAACAATCGGCATACTCACCATCTTGCTTATTGGAGAATTTATTTTATTCAACAATATTATTGTTCAAAATATTTCAAAAGAAGATCATATTATGACTGCAGCAGCGATTGGTTATTCAAATCATAAGATATTTAAAGATCACATTATAAGGAATTCTTTTTTCCCTTTTGCTACAAGGATTGCAATTAATCTTCCCTACACTATCGCATCTTTAGTAATTGTAGAATCCACTACGGGATGGGGCGGTATGGGTTCAATGTTATATAGAGTAATTATGAGCCAGGATTCAAATGCAGCAATGGCTATTTTGTTTTTACTAGCAATTCTTACAGCCACATTACGCCTAATGATTACTTTCTCTCAAGTAGTGTTCAATCCACAATTACGAGGTGCTCGTAATGTTTAGACTTATATTACGAAGTACTTATAAAACCTACCATGGAAAATTAGGCTATCTATTTTTATTGCTACTAATGACAGGTTCCCTTGCTCATATACTCTTACTTAAAACTGTTTGGCCGGTGAATATTTACGATCCTATTGTTGGATTCGATTTGTCTGTATTTCCTCATCCCGTTACACCTTCAGGAACACACTTACTAGGAACAGATCCGCTTGGAAGAGATGTTCTGAGTATGTTTTTAGCTGGTTCAGAACCCTTAATTAAGCTCTCTATTATCTCATTTATAACCGGGCTCATATCAAGTCTTATAGTCGGTACTTTTGTGCCATTTCTTTTCAAGCGATTTGATTTGTTATTAAGAGAATTCTCATCAGGCTTAGTTCTGATATCACCTCCAATAGTTTTACTTATTCTTGGTACAGGTGATTTTTTAGAAAAGCTCAGCCCTGAAATGGTTGGTTTTATTTATGGATTACTGGGGGGACTGGGAGTTTGTTACTTAGTTATCAGTACAAGAGTTAAAGAACTTATAAACTCAGAGTTTTTAAATGCGTCAAGAGTTATTGGTGCTAGCGAACTTCAAATTGCACTAAAACATATACTTCCTTTAATTATTCCCTACTCAGTTGCACTTATGCTTTCTGTGACAACAAGTGGAATAGTTGCATATGGATTTGCTTCATTTTTTGGGCAAGTTGGATGGACTCCTAACTGGGGGATGATGATTTACGATGCAATCACTTATGGAAGTTATTTAGGGGGTACAAATTTATGGAACCTTATGCCACCTACTTTTGGGTTCATACTTTGTTCAAGCTCTTTTTACTTAATTAGCATCAGTGTTAAAAAACAATTTGGTATTACTCTTTAATTTTCAATTACTATAAGAGTGATGAGAGCGTCAATCAATATAAAGTATCTAACTTTCATAGCAGTTCTGATTATGGTGCTTTTTTTTGTCGAAATGATACTAAGCCTTAATGGGATTGAAGAATCTATTGCATTCCCAATTTTCTGGATTGTCTTTTTCTTGTGGATTCTTTTTGGGAAGAAATTTTTACAGAATAGAACAAAATGAGTTTTATTGAAGAATTAGAACGTATATGGGACACTTGGGAGATAATGTTTATTATTATTCCCATCATTATCTATCAATTATATAAAAAATGAAAAAATTACTAACACTTAATCCCTTCATTTATTTTGCAACAGCATACACCTCTTACCCTTTGATGTATGTATTTGAAAACTCTAATATTTTTGTAAATTATTTCTTTTTATTTTCATTCATTTCAAGTTCTGTCTTAGGTTTTATTAGTTTGGTTAATAAAAATGGTTAGTTCTTCAGCGACAACAGTTCAACAATACATAAATGAACTCGAAAGTGAAAAAGCTAAAGTGATCAGATATGTCCGAAAATTAATTCTTGAGAGTCTACCAAAAGGAATAAAAGAAACGATGGACTGGGGAATGATTAATTATGAACTACCTCTTTCAACCTATCCAAAAACATATAATAAGAAACCTTTGAGCGTCATGTCTCTAGCGGCACAGAAGCATCATTTTGCACTTTATTTACATGGAGTTTATTGTGACAAAGAGCTGTATGAATCTTTTTCTAAAGATGTAGTAGATGAGGTAGGAAAATTAGATATGGGTAAATCATGTTTACGTTTTAAAAAAGTTGAGTTATTTCCCGAAAAGACTGTTTCTAAAGTTATAAAAACAATTACACCGGAAGTTTATATTGAGTGTTATGAGCGATATAAATAAAAG
>Ga0209505_1001482_pt1 | contig 16162 bp, 8 predicted proteins | sample COGITO_mtgs_1103_2_FD_184794 | JGI IMG/M metagenome (GOLD analysis project Ga0209505, IMG submission 184794) | Pelagic marine microbial communities from North Sea - COGITO_mtgs_110331 (SPAdes) (version 2) | ecosystem: Environmental > Aquatic > Marine > Epipelagic ... | reverse complement strand
CCTCGATATCGGTTTGAAATTCCGAGGTTTCCACACGTCTTGGGTGGTTTTCGCCCCGTCCGGTAACACGAATGGAAGTTCGTTGTTATTATTCTCAGAAGACAAAGAAGAAGCACCAACTGCTCCAATTTCATCATCATCCACACCCCCGTCTATGGATGTAGCGAATACCTCCTCCTTATATAAACTCTCTTTCACTCCTCCCGTGGTCTCAATCGCGTCGCTTCCAATCGGTCCCCACGACAGTAAAAACACCGACGAAACACAGAATGTCGCCGCCAAGAAGAAGAAGGTCATCGCGAAAAACACCGACGAGGCGTTCGAATTGATATTGCGCTTCATCCTTGAGTGATAGATCCTTTAAAAAGGAAACTGTTTCCTTACCGCTTAGAGGAGATCTGTCCACATGATTGGATTGCGATGAAAGCGCTCAAACTTTACGAAACGAGACGCTCTTTTCTCACGAGGAGGAAGAAGAAGAGGGCATGGTTTTATTACACGACGAATACTAATAACAACACCGCTTTGTGCGGGTGATTTTGCGCGTTCAAAAGCGCGCGCGTGTGTGTGAACGTGCGTGTTTTTTCTTAGGACTTCTTTTTATAGAATTTACGAAGCGTTACCAAATGCTGCTGCTGCTGCTATAAAGCGCTTTAATAATATTTCGCTTGGTTCCCGTCGACGCATTTTACCCTCGCATCGGGCGTCGGCAAAGACATGCACCGCGTGATGTCTCCCAAATCATCGCGCGAAGAAGAATTAGAAGAAGAGTTACGAATAGCGTTCTCGTCGCTTTGAAATCTTGGTTTCGCTTTCTTCGCTTTCGCTTTCGCTTCCTCGGCGGCTTTTTGCTTCAACGCTGCGATTTTGATCGGTTTCTCCCGAGCTTCTTTCTCCTCTCGCTTTTCTCTCTCTTCTCTTTCCAGACGATTCTTGCGCGCGCGCTCTTTTTGCATTTGGACTTCGTTTTTGAACGTCTTGAGTTCGCCGATAGAACGCTCGACGGGAGCGAGCGCTTCCCGGGCTATTTGCGCGTCTTTTTTCACCTCTCTAATGTTCTCCTTCACGTCTTTCGGTAAAAGAGGGTTGATTTCGTCCGGAACGATGTTACTGATGTTAAAAATTAACGCCAGTAACAACGCAATGATTATGTACGGACTCAACTGTAACGCTAACAACCCGACCGCGACGAATGCAATCGCCGAAGGGTGTTCGTACGCCCATCCCAAAGCGCCGGCGACGAAGGTCCCCGCGCTCTCCGGATGCGATACGACGCCGTATGCAATCAAAATCGCGCCAAGCGGTAAGACTATCTTCTTTCCTATTTGCTCGATCGCCTTCGGTATGATTATCAAAGACGCTAACGCGATCACCGCCGTCAATTCCGGATTCTCCGACGCCAATCGAAACGCGTCCACTTCCGAGACGTCCGATATCAAGGACGGACCAATCGATTCTATTTTCTCTTCTCCTCCTCTGGCTTCTTCTCTGGCGCTCGCAAACTCTGGGAACCCGAAACAATACAGCGCGCCGCCACTACTCCCACCAACGCTCGTTTCAAAGCGCGAAATCCTCCTCTGCGCGTTCGAAACGTCATCATCGTCATCGTTTCTCATCACACCTGTCTCCTCCTCCTCTTTCCCCGTATCTTTTCTCCCGTCGTATCTCTCTCGCGTCGTCGTCTTTCGGTGACGACTCCTCTTCCTTTTCGTCTTCGGATTGTGTCCGTTGGCGCGCACAAAGGCGGCGCGGTGCTGTCGAGAGAGAGACGACGACGCGTTTGACATGCTTTGCCCGCAGTTTCCTACTCTCGACCCCGAAGCGCTGTTCGTGCTTCTTACTCTGAAGATATTCTTGGGAAATTCTTCATTGAACACAAAAGATGGTGTGCGCGAAGTGCGAGGTGAAACTGAAACGGGTGATCACCCCGGACCCGTGGATGCAAAAAGTCAACGCCTCTGCGAAGAGCAGCGGTACTACGAGTACGAAACTCAACGAAAACAAAGCTTTATCCTCTTCCAAAAACTACGTCCTCGGCTCTCAACAGTGTCAAGTGTGTAAAAAATCGCTCCACCAACCCGGTCTGTTTTGCCAACCGTGCGCGTTTCAGCAAGGGAAATGCGCGATGTGCGGGGTCGAAGTCCAAGACGTGTCCATGCATAACGTCGGCGGGGATTTGGAGAGGAAGTTGAGAGAGAAGACGACGAGAGAGAAGTCGGAGAAGTTGATGAAATTGGAAAAGTTGGAGGAAGAGAGAGACAAGGAGGAGGAAGAGAAGAGGGAAAGGAAAAAGAGGAAAAGAGAAGAGAAGGAAAAGGAGAAGGAAGAGAGTAAAGAAGAAGGCGAGGAAGAGAAGACGGTTGCTAAAATCGAACCAACTGGGGCGACAAACTTGGTCGGTTCGCTATTGCAACAATCCGCCGGTTCGACGACGCCGACGACATCTTGGCAATACGACGGCAAAAGCGGGTATTACTTCGACGCGTCGAAGATGCAGTATTACGATCCGAAGACCAAGTTGTACTTTTGTTGCAGAACGAATAAATGGTTGAAGCCGGAAAACGAAAAACCGAAAAATGGGACGTTCAAGAGCGGCGCGAGAAAGCCGGACAAGTTCGGTTTGTGAGTTTAGTCGCGTCGCGTTCGTTTCGTAAGTTTAGTTTATAGTCCGTTAGTTGTTAGTTTTTTAAAACGCTGGAACGATTTACGTGTTCGCGAACAACCACTCGGTGGCGGCGGAAATATCACCTCCCGTCTCTTTGATCGCGTCCTTTGCCATTTTCTTCGTGAACCCCATGTTCACGAGCATCTCTACCGGCCCTTCGGCGCTTGGGCTGTTATCGTCCTCGTTATCGTCGTCGTCGTCGTTTTTACTCTTTTTCGATTTCTTCGTCTTTTTCGCGGCTGGTTTCTTCGCCACCGCGGCTCTCTTCCCCGCGGCGACCCCTGCTGTTTTCTTCGCCTCGTTCGCGACGACGTTGGTCACGTCCTTCACCGTAGCGTTTGCGTTCTTTATTGTCGTTGTTGTTGTTGTTGTTGTCGTCGATGTCTTCATTGCTGTCGTCGTCTCGCCGGGTTTGCTGTTCTCACTCGCGGCAGTATTCGCCATCCTCACCGCCAACAACCTTTTCCTCAACTGCTTCAACACCTCCACCTTTTCATTGCTGGACAACTCCTCTACTTTCACTTCGTCCACGTTCACGACGCGCTTCGTCGGTCCCAACCCGCCATTCACGCCGCCTTTGTTATGATTCTTCCCCATGTACGCCGCCGCGCCTAAACCGGCGTCTCTCACTGGTTTTGGAATTTCAATCGCTTCGATTTGTTCCGGAGTTAACCCGAATAAACGCACGTTTTCCTCTCGCTTCGCCTTTAACTCCTCCTTCGACATCTTCCCGCCTTGGTTGGTAATCAACCCATTTTTCCTCACCACGGTTTCCCCAACCAACTGATCGTTCGCTTGCTTCACCGCGAACACGTCTAACTGTAACCCGGTATATTCCGCCAAGGATTGTTTCCCGAGTAATCGTTGCGTTTGCCCGTTCAACTGTTGGATTTGTTTCCCCGGTAAGGCGCCGGAGTCGACGATTTGGACCCACTTCCCGACGCCGAATTTTTTCAAAACGATGACTAAATTTTCAACCTCCGGTTTCGTCCATCCTGTTTTGTTGTTCGATGGGACGCGTTTTGATGTGCGTTAAAGATGAAAAAGAAGACGTTATTAAACGTTTTTAGAGAGAGTACAAGAGAGGCACAAAAACGGAACCCCCGCGAGAGTAGTCTCGTTTTCGAGAGAGAGACGACTGCGAGAAGGAGGACGAGAAATCGTATATCGTTTTCACATCATCGTTTCAAAAATTCAAACGCGAGAGACGAACGTCCCCAAAACCAAGACATCATCATCACAACACAAACGCGCAGTAAACAAAGAGAGAGAAAGAAAGAACACGCATATAACAGAATACCTGGAGACGGGGTAAAATTCCACAAACTTCTCGCGTCGCCTACTTTTGGTCCTTGTTCCGCCATTATATGTGTAACGAGTTCTTTTTATGAAGAAAACGAGCACAACGCGAGAGAGGCGAAACGAGAGAGATTTGAGGGTGGAATTTAATTGGCTGCTTTCCCATCGCACATCACACAAAGAAGAAAAAAAATCGAATTTAAACGTCATTCTACATTACGCGGAAAGAGTGGTGTAATAAAGAGAGAAGAAGAAGAGCTTTGAGGGTTCAGGGAGCGCAGAGGGTGTTGGAGAGAAGAAGGGAAGGGGAAATGCCTGGAATGGCTGGAAACGTTTCCGCTGGGACGACGATTCAGACGACGCAAAAATCATCATCGTCTTTGGGGGGGGTGACAACGAGGAAGCAATCGCTCGCGTACATCCTCTCGTTCGTCGCTCTGTTCATGCTCGTCGCGTTGTGCGACTGGGAGAATTATACCTCTTCTACCACCAACGGTGGGAATACTAATTTCGGCAGCGCATTCAGAGAAGATTCGATGCGTATCATCAACGATTTGGAAGGCGTGAAATCGGAAAAGTTATCCGAGCGATTGGAAGAGTTGAGAGAGGAGAAGAAAAAGATTGAAGAAGAGATTAAGAAGACGACGAACGACAACGAAGAGGAAACGGAAGAAGAAGAAGAAGAAGAAGAAGACGGAATGACATCGACGAAACGAAAGAAAGAATACGACGAGAATAACTTCCCAGAGGCTATCATCGAGAACATCGAACGCGATTTAGGACACGGGGCGAGAGCGTACCGAGGACCGGAAGAACCGGCGAGGACGATGGAGTTGGCGAGGTTGAGATGCTTAAACGCGCCGGAACCGTGGTCGCCGTTTGATGCCGGGAGGAAGAAGGATAACGACGGGAACGTGAGAGGGAAAGGAGATGGGAGGAGGAGGAGGAGGAGGAGGAGGAACGTGCTTTCTTCTTTTGAGCGAGCGGGAAAAGAAGAAGAAGAAGAAGAAGAAGAAGAAGAAGAAGAAATAGATAGTACTGGCGGGAGAAGGAAGCTTCTGGCGTATAGACTTCCGGCGGGGAAATATAAACCTTTACAACCAAAGTGCGCGGCGAGCGAACGCGTGAAGAAAAATATAAGACCCGGCGAAGACGCCATCGTCGGGTGCTTGAAAACCAACAGGTGCTCGCACGCCGTAGAAGACGTGTTTACAGCCATACGAAATTTGGATGGAATCAAATCTTTAAAAAATTACGTCAGTTGTATCACCGTCAACGGCCAAACGAAAGGGTGCGGCTCGATTACGGGCAACCCGGAAACGTTCCCGTATATCGGCACGAAACCGCCGCCGAAAGCGAAGAAAGAAACGACGCGAACGTATAAAACATGCGCTTTAGTCGGCAACGGTCCTGGTTTACAACGCGAAGGTATGGGAGAAATCATCGACAAACACGATGCGGTGATTCGATTCAACACGTTCGTCTCCAGCGGCGTCTGGCAAAACTATACGGGAGTCAAATCCACCTTGCGCGTCTTCAACAAAAAACGCGCGGAAACCATGAAGAGCACGAAAAACGTCTACATCTCCTCGACGAAAACGAAAGACAAAAAAGACGTCGAAAACGAGTTGTGGATCTTTTGGAACTACATGTCCTTTCCGTTCCTCCCTCCGGTTTTACGAGCGAACAAAAACACCGCCATCATGGCGCCAGACGTCATCAAATACATGGTCAACGGCTACTTCAAATCTCGATCGGATTTACACCGTTTAGGATATAAAGGTTTCCAGTGTCCAACCAACGTCAATTCAGGCATCCACGCCATGTACATGGCCATGCAAATGTGCGAACGCGTCAATTTATTCGGTTTCAGTTACAGCATGGACATGTTGAACAAACGCAACGACGCTCGATCGCCGCGCATGTCTCGATTCCACGATTGGGCGTTCGATACCATGTTGGTCAGATTGTTGCATCTCAGCGGGTACGTCAACGTGTGCACTTCGTAGTTTTAGCTCGTTGTAGTAGCAGCAGCAGTAATAATAATAGTAATAGTACTAATAATAACGCGATGCTAGCATACGGTAGAGATCAGAGATCGTGTTGTTCTCTGGCGCTCGTCGTTGAGTTTCTTTCACTTTTTTCGTTCCCTCTGCTTGCTTGCAAGCAAAGTCTCGTCAAAACACTGAAGAAAAAAAGAAGGAGATTCATCATAAAATTCAACGCCTGTTTCTGTTGCGACGATTTTTAGTATAAAAGCGCGCGAAACGAGAGCAGAGTGAGCGGTGTTTTCTCTGCGAGATCTGTAGTAATAGTCGCAGAAGATCTGTGCGCAGCAACAGCAGTCGCGCGCGTCTGCGTGTGTTCTCTCGTGAATTCTTCTTTTCTCGATCGACTTTCCCCGCTGCCTGCACAAAGTGAAAGTTTTACGAAAGCGTAAAGAAGAAGAAGAAGAAGAAGAAGAAGAAGAGAAGAAATGGCCGGCTCAAAAGGAGGACTCGTCGATGCGTCCGTGTCGGGATGCATACGCGCGATTCTGATCGCCTACGCCGCGTATTCCGCCTACGCTATTCGTTTATTCGCGGTGCAAGAATACGGGAGGATCATTCACGAATTCGACCCGTGGTTCAACTTTCGAGCGACGCAATATTTAGCGGAAAACGGATGGAAAAAATTTTCCACCTGGTTCGATTACATGAGTTGGTACCCGCTGGGAAGACCAGTCGGGTCGACGATTTACCCCGGGATGCAAGTCACCGCGGTGACGTTGTGGAAAGCGATCAACGTATTCACGCCGATTTCGTTGAACGATACGTGCGTGTTTTTTCCGGCGTGGTTCGGCGGCGCGGCGACGGTGTTGACGGCGATGTTGACGTACGAGTGTTCCGGGAGCGCTTGGGGTGGGGTAGTCGCGGCTTTGATTATGGCGATCATCCCGGCGCATACGATGAGGTCCATCGCGGGTGGGTACGATAACGAGTCTTTAGCGGTGACGGCGATGGTGTTGACGTTTTACATGTGGACGAGATCGAATAGAAACGAAAAATCTTGGCCGTTGGGCGCGGTGGCTGGGTTGTGCTACGTGTACATGGTCGCCGCCTGGGGTGGGTACACGTTCGTTTTGAATATGGTTGGTTTACACGCGGCGGCGTTGGTCGCGTTGAGGCATTACACTGACGCGTTGAGAAAGGCGTATTCGTTGTTTTGGATCGTGGGTACTTTGGGGGCGATTCAGTTTCCCGTGGTCGGGTTACAACCGATTAAAAGCGCCGAGCAAATTGCTCCGATGTTTGTATTTTTTGGTTTGAACATCATCGGGTACGGGGAGATGTTAGTGAAGAAGCAAAAGTTGCAAGGCGATAGGAAGAAGGCGTGGCAGTTACGAATAAGGGTGTACACGGGAGCGGCGACGATTGCGTGTGCTATTTGCGCCGCGTTGGCGCCAACCGGGTGGTTCGGGCCGTTGTCCGTCCGCGTTCGCGGTTTGTTTATTAAACACACGCAAACTGGGAATCCGTTGGTAGACTCGGTCGCCGAACATCAACCGGGGACCGCGGACGCGTACGAGAGGTACTTGCACAAGTCCATGTTTATGACCGCCCCGATTGGTTTCCTCTTTGCCATGGCGCACTTCTTCGCGCACGTCAACCCGCAATCATTGTTCTTGCCGTTGTACGCCTGCGTGGCATATTATTTCGCCAACAGAATGGTTCGTTTGATCATCTTCTTAGGCCCGATTGCGGCGAGTTTGTGCGGGATCGCGGTTGGGTACGCCCTCGACGATTTGCACAAGATTTGCAAGAAATACGCCGTTCGATACTTGGAAGGTAAATCGATTTTGTTCCACGTGGACGAAGAAGAGAAGAAAGCCAAAGAAGAGGCGAAGAAAAGAGCGGACGAACCGCCGGCGAAGATTTCGAACACAAAAATGAAGAAGAAGTATTCCAACAACGTGACCTCTTCCTCTTCAGATGCGAAGAATAAAGATTCTTTCGTCAGTGACCCGAGACAAGCCATCTCGAAGATCTACCACTCGAACGTTTCCGTCTTGTTTCGTTTGACGCTCTTGTGTCTCGGACTCGCGAACTTTGCCATCATGTGGCCTGCATTTATGAACTACTCCCACGAGATGGCGCAGGGCATGTCCATGCCGTCCGTAATGTTCAAAGGCCAACTCCAAGATGGCCGGGTCATTCTCGTTCGCGATTACATGGACGCTTACGAGTGGGTGCGAGACAACACGCCGGAAGACGCTCGCGTCATGGCCTGGTGGGATTACGGTTACCAAATCACCGGCATCGCCAACCGCACCTCCATCGCGGATGGGAACACGTGGAACCACGAACACATCGCCAACCTCGCGCGAACGCTCACCGCGCCGGAAGACGAAGCGTACGACGTCATCCGTCACTTGGCCGATTACGTCCTCGTGTGGACAGGTGGCGGTTCCGACGATATGGCAAAATCGCCGCATCTCTTCCGCATTGGCGCCAGCATCGGTCAAAAAGGTGGCACCGTGGACATGATGGACATCCACCGCAAATTCGGCGTCGACCGTCAAGGCCGTCCGACGCCTATGATGGCCAATTCGTTACTCTTCAAACTCGTCTCCTTCCAAGGCGGCGTCTCCGAAGACCACTTCGAAGAAGTCTTCACGACGAAATATAGAAAAGTGCGCATTTACAAAGTCGTCGACGTGGACATGGAATCTCGAAACTGGCTCTCAGATCCGAGCAACCGCGTGTGCGACCCGCCGGGAAGTTGGCAGTGCCCCGGCCGATACCCGCCGGCGTTGAAAAAGTACCCGAAGTTGATCAAACCGGCGTACCCGGCGGAAAGAGAAAAAATGGCCGCCGAAAACGCAAAAAAGATGAAGAAGAAGAGCGGTGGTAGTGCATCAGAACTTTAACGCCTTTTGTTCGCGAGAGATTAGAGAGACTTAAATGTTGTTGTTGTTGTTATTTTACCTACTAGTAGTTGACTACCCTTTTTACGTGTTGACTTTCCCCAGAAATTTTAAACCATTTGCACACTTTCACGTCATGGCCGAACACCACCAAGGCACCATCGCGTCTTCTCCCGCTGCCATTTCAACCAATACTTTAGACCAGCACTTCACCGAATGGTTCCACGCGGCCGATGCCGACAAAAACGGCGAAATTTCCGGCAACGAAGCCGTTGCATTCTTCACCAAATTCGACGGTTTAGTGAAGAAAGATCTCATCGAGTTGTGGGAAATCGCGGACGAAAAGAAGCGAGGATTTCTCACCGCGCGAGAATTCATCGTCGCCTGCGGGGTGGTGTCGTTAAAACAAGCCGGGGTGAAAGAAATTACAGCCGCGCACGCGCACTTGTTGAGGAACGGAGAGACGAGAGGGTTACCCACGCCGGTTTTGAAACGTGGGGAGCGTGTCGTGGTAGGGGACTCGAACGAAGCAGCGCCGGCGAGCCGCGCAGCGACAGAAACGCAACACGAAGAAGAGAACAAGACGACGACGAGTAGTGGAAGACCGATGTTGAGCGACGATATATTTGCGGCGTACGATCAACCGCCGGGTGTCCCGGTCGTCGCCGCGGGTGGATTTGATGGTTTCGGCGACGCGGGAGGAGGAGTGAACGGCGGGTTTAATACCGCTCCGGGTACGTTTAGTGCCGATGCGTTTAGTAGTGCACCTTCTTCGTCAGTAACGGTGGGAGGGTTTGGCGCTCCCGTTCCTTCTGTATCTGTATCTTCTGATTTCAATAGTGGTTTCGATTCCAATTTTCAAACGTCGTCGTCGTCGCGAGCTTTCGCTTCTACCGCTCCGGTGCCTCCCCCGAGCGCGATGCCTCCTCTGCCGCAAAAATGGCCGGCGATGGGACCAAGCGATTACCAGAGGTATCAAATTCAGTTTTTGCAAAGCACGAATAACGATCCGACCGCGTCGATTCCGGCGCAAGTGTGCGCGCCGATGATTGCGGCGTCCGGGTTGGAGAAGCACGTTTTGAAGCAAGTTTGGGAAATTGCCGACGCGAGGAAGATTGGCGCGTTGGCGTGGCCGGAGTTTGTAGTCGGAATGTACTTAGCCGACGTCATTAAGACCAGGGGTGTGCAATGTCCAGAGATGATGCCGCCGATGCCGTTCCCTCCGTTTGATCAGAACGCGGCTGGTTTGTTGACAAACATCGCGCCTTCGATTTCGATGGCTCCCGCCGCTGCTGCCGTCGCCGCTCCTCCTCCTCCTCCTCCTCAACAACAACAACAACAACAGCAAATGTTCGCTGGCATTCAAGCACCTGTCGCGCAACAAGATACGTTTAACTTCATCCCTGGTTCGCAGCTTCGCGACGAGTTCAATACCGTCTCGGCGACGGCGAGTACTACGTCTCATCACACTCACGGCGACGCGACGTTCACCTTTCGTGGTCCGCAACTCGATCTCTCTGCCGTTCCAGACGCCGAGCGACAGTTCGCGGAAGCGCAATTAGACGCCGCAAAGCAAGCCGATGAAAATTTATTCGCGCAAGAAACCAAAGAATCCGAAAATAAAATGTCCGCCAAAGCCGCCCAAGAGGCTTTAGGTAATTTAGCGTTGTTTCGAAGGAAGTGCGAGGCGAATTTAGCCGAGGCGGAGAATAAAGCCTCGGTCGCAGAAAGCGAAGCGAAAGAGTTAAAGAAGAAAGTCGAAGAGGCGATGAAGATGTGCGAGGAGTTGATTCAGAAGAGTGAACAAGGCGGTGACGCTTCTATCGCAAAACGATTAGAGAAAGCGAGAGAGGAAAGAGACGCGTTGCGAGCGCAGTTGGAGGAGGAAAACGCGAAACTTCGAGAATTGAGCGGGAATAGCGCGACGAGTGCTTCGAACACGTCCGAGATGGAACTTGAGATTGAAAATACGGAAAAAGAAGTTGCAAAAATTAAAAACGACATCGCGCTAGCGCAAAAGCGATTACAACTGGCGAGTGAACGCGCGGATTTGACGACGCAACTGGCCAACGTTTCCGTGGCTGCGGAGGAGAAAGCGCGAGAACAACTTTCTCCTCATCCTCAACCATCAGCCATGACGCCGAACGGTTCTTGGGGAGGCGTGCAAATTCCTCCTTTACCACCGATGCCAACGCCGACGCCACCGACGCCGGAGACCGCTAAAATAGGCTTCGACAAATGGAACGAATGGGACGCGACCAAGACGCCGCCAGTCGGAGGGAAACCGCCGCAACAAAAAAAGCAACCACAACTTCAAGATGATTTATTCAGCCATTCACCTCCAGTTATTCCACCAGCTTCGGTGAGTACAAAACCAACACAGCAGCAACAACAACAACAGCCAAAACCGACGGACAGCTTTGATTTCTCCGCGCCAACGCCGCGAGATTTCGCCCCTCCCGCGGTCGCCGCCGCGTTGTACTCGCAAACCAGTTCCGGAGGCTTCTTCTCCGACGACGAGACGACGCCGAATCATTCGAGAAACCCGAGCGGTTTGGACGGGATTAACTTTAGCCATACTAACAACGCCGCGACCGGAGGAGTAAATAATGGCATACCACCATCACCAGCTCTCTTCAATCATCAACAACAAACCGGCGGCGGCGTCGCCAAGACGCCGGAAAACTTTATCGATCCGTTCGCCGTGGAGGATGAAGGCGACGACGACGTCGAGGATAGTTTCGACGATCCTTTTGCATAGATAGAAACGAGAGAGAAAGAAAGAGAGAGAGAGAGAGAGAGAATAGAATACATGACTAGCGCGTTAAAACTACCACCACCCGCGAGGTGCCAAACCAAAGTAAGAAGAGAAGAGACCGACGGAATGAAATGACTTTTTCAGACAAATTTCTAAACCCTAAATATTAGCCTGACCCAGTCTCCCGCCAATTCTCAATTCTCGTCACAGCACAGACTCCTCTTTCTTTAAAGCGCTTGCGGAAACACGAAAGAGCCTTCTTTGCTTATTTGTTGTTTTCGAGGAAGAAGAGGAGATATGTTTAAGCGCTCAAAATCCAACAACAACACCACCAACGCCGGAGGAGGAGGATTAGGAGGACAAGGCTCGGCGGCGAATGCTAATAAAAAGCTCAATTTTACCGTCGTCATTCACGAGTTGATTCTCCCGATACTTGACGATGCGAATTATGTTTCTCCTAAGAATAGGAAGAAGAATACGAATAACAGCGATGAAAACGAGATACCGAAGATTCAAACGACGAACGCGTTGAGAGCTATCGCGTGGTACCGAGGGAATAAGAAATCAGGGGTGACGAGAAGTATCGTCGCGAAACCTTATTCTTACGGAAGGCCAATTGATGGTGCCAACGCTTCTTTCGAGGAGGAGGAGGAGCAAGTGCTGGAAAAACACGACTTCGAAAACGAATCGTTCCAATTCGAGGCGACGATGACGGGAAACAAAAAGAAATCCTTACGATTTTTAATACTCGAAGCGAACAAGAACGAAGCGGAAGCACCGAAAGAAGGGGTGAAGAAAGTGGCGGGGATGCACGTCGGGACGGTGGATTGCGATTTGAGCAATTTTCTGAAACCGGAACGACGAGGCGGGAGGATGGGCGCGAAGGTGACCGTAGAGGTTGAGTTGGAGCAGAATTTTCTGAAAGGGAAAGGGAAGAGCGTTTTGAATTATTCGAAGACGCCGAGAGGTGGGAGAGCGAGACTGACGATGACGATTCGACACGATAGGGAAGATTCGACGGAAGGGAGCGCCTTCGCCGCGGCGGCGGAAGGAGGCTCGGAGAGTATTAGCAACAATCGGTTCTCGAGAATAAAACAAGAACATCAAGCAGCCAGCACTAGTCGTGAGAATACCCTGAACAGCAACAATAATAGCACTGATGGTAGTAGTGGAGACCAAGATAATCGACCGATATCCACATTTTCCGTGGCTGATGTCGTGAAACCTGGGCAGCGACCTGTTGGAAACGTCTCTGCAAATCGCATGCCGCTCGCGAAAGCATCGTCATCCTTACACGCGTCGCGATTTGGCGCTGGTGGGGCTGCAGGGATTGTTGCCAACACTGCGAGACCAGCAATGTCTAGCGAGAACGACGCGATGATGATGGATGCGTCCAAATCTACCGCTAAGATGTTTGCCCGAAATCGATTCGAGAATGTACCATCAAACGCTCACGAGCAACTGCAAGCGGATGAAGCCGATGAGGATGGAGAATGGAACCCGTTTTCAAGTAAGCACGAACATCAGAAACATCAACAACCGAAAGAAGAAAGAGAAAGAACCGAAGAGGAAGATTGGAACCCGTTTGCGCGACGCGGAAACGGCGTGTCGACCGGCAACTTGGGCGCATCGATAAGCGCGGCGGATAAAAGCGAGACGCCTCGCATGGGCAATTCGAATGCGCAAGACAATACTTACAAAAATAATGATAACAAGGAAGTCGATAGCGACGGCTTTCTCCTCGATTCGGATTTAGAAACAGAAGATGATGATGAATTCGATACTGACGAAGATAATGAGGAAGAAGAAGAAGAAGAAGAAGAAGAAGAATTCGATGACATCGACGATGCGCTCACGCATCGCACTTTTCAAAACGACGAGACGTATGACGATGACGATGATCGATGCACAACGCCGCCTCTTACGCCTGGACCTACGCGACCGCCACCGACGCCACCGCACAGAAAGACTTCGTACGCGGGAAGCTCTGTCGATCACCGCTCTGAGTTACGAGATCGCGAGGACTTCGCATCGCACGGCGTTCCTAACGCCGCGGGTGGTCCGATGTTTGTGGACAAGTCTCCTGAATTTAGGAGACGGTCGTTGAAGTTTCGCACGGATAAGCAGTTGTTTGCAGACGATGTTCTCGAATCGAAAGGCTCGCCACCGTTTCGAAACGCGCGCACGAATAGTTTGTTAGTGGACGTCTCCTTGGATAGTAATGGAAACGATTTGCGCGGACGATCTTTGAACAATTCCATGGATCGATCCAGAGGCGATTTTGATTGGAGCAGCATACCCATGCCGCAAGCCGCAGCGGAAAGTTTATTGTTGCAGTCGCAGAGACAAAACAATATCAACAACGCTACTTCTCACACGGCGCGAAGTGATGCGCCTTCATCGCCGACGAAAAATTCTGAACTCTCCATGGTTGAGCGCATTTCACAAGATTGGGATTTGGAGTACCGCGCGGGTATTCGTGTGAGTTCTGACGGCAATCGCTCCGAAGGCGTTCGCTCGTCTCTCATGAACGCGGGAAGTCAAAAAACCACTCGCACGTCGATCGATCATAAGAGCACCGCACAACTAGAACAAGAATTGGAAGTGGTCAAAACGAGATACGAGCACGAAATTTCCGAACTCAAAGACGACCTCTCCGAAGAGCAACAAAAGAACCAGAGAATATCCGAGCAGCTCGAACGTGCGAAGAAGAGCTTGGACGAAACAAAGTTAGAACTCGGAGCAACGCAAGTTTCTCACGCCAGATTGGAAGAGGAAAACGAAAAGTTGAAGAATCTCGCGCAGACTTTGAAGCAAAACGTTGCCGCCGCGCAAAGCAGACGAAGCAACGACGAGAGCGCCGATATCGCCGCGGCGCAAAGTTCTTTAAAAGTTGCATCGTTAGAGCGAGATGAGGCGAGAAATGAAATAAATCAGTTACGACAAGTCATCGAAACGTTGAGAACGGATTTAAGCAACGAAAAAGCGAGAACGTCGTTAGAATTTGCCATGCGCAAGTCATCGTTGGGTGACGACCAATCTGATGTCATCATGGGAGAAGCCAGGCACGCGTACTCTTCGACGAGCGGGAACGATTCAGATGGGGATATGATTCCACCGTGGGCAAAAAGAAGCGCGACTGTCGTCACAAAGTTTGACCGCCTTAAATCAACCAGGGCGATCGTGGACGAAGACTCGACGGATGATGAGGAAACGGACGAGGAAGAGGTTGAGGACGATAACGATTTGAAAGCGAAAGTAGTTTCTCATGATGAACAAGGAGAAGGATTGGACCATCATCACACATTGACAAGGACGAAGACGACGACGACGACTGTAACGGAGTACGGCGCGCTCATTGAAGCCGCGCTCGTTCGAACGCCGCAAACGACGGAGAATTTCGTCGTCGCCAAAGCGTTATTTGCGTATGCCTTTCAAGACGATGAAGCGTCAAGAGACGAGAGATGTTATCGCGTCCTCGATGCATTCAGTGGATGTATTCGAGGGTACGCGTTCGATGAACCAAAGCAGCTCGTTGCAATCTGGGTGCAAATTGCCGCCTTTGCGAGAGGTTTGAAATCGAAGGGTAATACTCTATCCACGGCTTGGGAAGATGCCAGGAAATTGAGAGACGAAACGTTCACGTTTGCATTTGAAGCCGTGTGGCGCCGCGCGATATATCCATCCATCATATGCACGAGCGACGACGAGTGTGCGGCGGAATCTTTGGAGAAACGAAACGAACTGAAAGGTGACGGCGAACGCGTTGGGCGCGTCTACGTTCGCGCTTTAGATCGCGCTGCGATTCTTCTAGGTGTCAACGAAACTGCGAACCAAGCGCCCGGCTTGGCCGTCGCCAACGCGGCCATCTTACGAGCGATACTTTCTCGGTTAGATAACGCATTAGTTGGAACCGTTTTATCGATGGAGGATAATACTAGCGATATCGTCGATCACATCGAAGATATTGCTAATCTTGTCCCGGGAAAAGGCGTCGTGAGCTTCTCCGCCGGAGCTCACTTGAAACAGTGCGTCTCGCTCGTCTCTCGATGGTCGGAATCCATAGGCGGCATGTCAACTTCCAACAACGCAACACCATTCGTCGCGCTTTCAAACAGTCGATGCTTAGCGGACGCAATGATGGTCCCAAGAGTCAACTTAATGGACGAATCAGTCCGCTCGGGCATCCAAGGTCAACTCACGAACGTCATGATTAGCAAAATTCTCGAAAAACGAGTCAAGTGCGAATTGGACGACGACCGCGTGGACCCGAACACGGCTGCCGCCATCGCCGAGTGCGTCATTCGCTTGAGCAAAGAAGACGCAGAAGAGGCATCAAAGAAGACAAAAACACCAACAACAATAAACGCCTCTTCCTTCTTAGACTTTAACGCGGACAAAATTGGTGCCGATCAAGTCTGGGACGAGCGTCAGTTTCTCGACAACGAATCCCGAGACGCGCTCGAGCGCGCCAAGGCGTCCTCCTTCCCGCAGTTTGCCGATCGTTGGGAACATCACCCCCGACAACAACAGA
>Ga0209505_1001475_pt1 | contig 16227 bp, 16 predicted proteins | sample COGITO_mtgs_1103_2_FD_184794 | JGI IMG/M metagenome (GOLD analysis project Ga0209505, IMG submission 184794) | Pelagic marine microbial communities from North Sea - COGITO_mtgs_110331 (SPAdes) (version 2) | ecosystem: Environmental > Aquatic > Marine > Epipelagic ... | reverse complement strand
ATAAAAAATAATGAAGAATTTAAAAATAAAGTGATAAGAATCTTAGAAGAAGAAGCTCAAGAAAAAGAAGATTTAGATTCCCAATTAGACGTTCAGGCAGAAGAGTCTATTTATTCAGGTGGGTTTGCATCAGAGCAAGATAAGTCAACCATGAAAACATTTCACCAGTCTGACTGGAAAGATAAGTTATTAATTGCAGATAAATTTAAAGACCAAAGATTTAATTATTTTGCAAAACGTTTAATGTATGAAGAGAATCCATCTATTTTACCCAAAGATATGCATGATGAAATTCATCGTGCAATAGCAAAGCAAATCTTAAGTACTAATGATGAAAAATGGAATACTATTCCAAAAGCCTATAATGAACTTGATAATTTAAGAGCAAAATATGAAGAAGAGAATGACACAGAGCGCTTAGCTATGATGAATGATCTTAACAAATTTCTAGAAGAGATTGAAAAAAAATATCAAGACGCATAGTTGACAAATTAAGGTAGATGCTTAACTTTGTTTTTTTAACCTTAGGAGATTCTTTATGGCAACAAAACAGGTAACCGATGACAATTTTGAAAACGAAGTACTAAAATCAGAAAAGCCAGTTTTGGTAGATTTTTGGGCTGAATGGTGTGGGCCTTGTAAAATGGTAGGCCCTGTTTTAGAGGAACTGTCAGATGAAATGGCAGATAAGCTTGTTATTGCAAAACATAATATCGACGATTCTCCCAACACACCAACAAAATATGGAGTTAGAGGAATCCCAACTATGCTTTTGTTTAGTGGTGGTCAATTAATTGATACTAAGGTGGGCGCCGCTAACAAGTCTAATATTAAAGAATGGTTAGATAGTAAAGTAAGATAATTATAAAGTTGGTATTCTTGCTAACACTTTAAAATTTTTATCTGTTATCACCATCTCTCCTGATGCAACAGTTTCATTTATAGAGTTGCTGATAACTACTTGGTGGGTGACAAACACTAAGTTTTTGGTGCTGTTCCAATTTTTTACAAAGGATTTTATTTCTGCAAGCTGCCTTTTTGCATCTGCTCCAATTCCTTGTCTAAAAAAAGAATTAAGAGCTGGAAAGTCTTTGTAATCTCCAAAAGCATACTTAGCTGTATCGCGACATCTTTCAAACTGACTGCTCAACACTTGATCAATCTGAATACTATTTTTTTTAAACATATGGCCAATTTTTTTACTTTGTTTTATTCCTTCATTGCCTAAATTCCTTTGAGTGGATTTATCGTTAATCTTTAGATTGTCAGGATCTCCACAACAAGAAGGAGTGGTGATTGCATGTCTGATCCAAACTATTTTGCCTCCATTCTTTAAAAGATTCCAACCCGCAGTATTTTCATTGGCACTAGAACTTGTTGGTACAAAAAGTAAGAATAAAAGAATAATTATTTTTTTCATAAATTTAATTCTAAAGCAGAGCCAGATAAATACAAGCTACCGCAGACTACAATAATACTTTCTGGATCTTGGAGTGCAAGTTGAGCTAGCCCACTTGCGACATTTTTGGTTGGATTGGCATGAATGCCCAATTCCTTTGCTACTTTTAGAACATCTGCTGTTTCGTAGAAATTTTCTCTTAGTTTAACTACTTTGATTTCAGTTATAAGAGATGAAAAATTTTCTAAATAATCTTTCAAATTCTTTGAAGTTAACATTCCAAACACAAAATAGATTCTTTGTTTTCCTTGAATTTTTGATAGAAACTTGGCAAGTTCTTTGCCACCTTCTTTATTATGAGAGCCATCAATAAATAATCTATTTTCATCGTGGACATGATTTCTTAAATTACCTTTAGTTATTTCTTGAATGCGCGCTGGTAACTCTGTCTTGCTGATTGCATCAGAAGTTTTTTTATTATGTAAATCCAAATCTAAAGACCTCAGCGTTTGTATGGCGACTGCTGCATTTTCTAATTGAAATTTTCCTTTCATTTTAGGAAGGCTTAAATCCACTAGCCCTATATTGTCTTGATAAATCATATTATTGTTTTCCTCACTTACCTGAAAGTCTTCCGATAAAATAAATTTTTTAGATCTATTCCTTTTTAACTGCTCATCTATAAACTTCATTGCTTCCGATGATTGTTTGGAAATTATAATATTTGTTTTTTCTTTGATGATTCCACATTTATTTCTTACAATATCCTGAAGAGTTGGACCTAGATATTCTAAATGATCTAAAGAAATCGAAGTAAGCACTTGAGCTACTGGCTGCTCAAATACATTGGTACTATCCCCAATTCCTCCAAGCCCAGTTTCAATAATATGATAATCTGCTTTATGCTTTGAGAAAGCCAAAAATGCTAGCGCCGTAGTAAATTCAAAAAAAGTAATATCTTGATGGTTATTAGCTCTGTCCACTTCATAGACTAGTTGTTCAAATTCATCATCACTAATAAAATTTTCATTTAAAAAAATTCTTTCATTAAATTTTACTATATGAGGGCTCGTATAAACATTTACTGAATAACCATGTTCTTTTAAAATATTTTTTAAATATTCGCAGGTACTACCTTTGCCATTAGTTCCAGTTACAGTAATTACATTAGATAGTTGTTGCTCTGGGTGCTTAAGATCTTTGAGTAATCTTTGTATTCTATCTAAAGTTAGTTCAATCCGATCAGGCGGGTTAAGCTGATATAATCTGTTGAGGAGAAACTGTATTTTGTTCGGCTGCATCTGTTGTATCTTCTGCCTTTTTAATTTCTAAGTTGAGCAGTATCGATAACAAATTACTTAACTCTTCTCTATGATTTTTTCTATGAATTATTCTATCTACAAAACCTTTTTTTAACAAATATCCCGCAGTCTGAAACCCACTTGGCAGATCTTCACCAATAGTTCTCTTGATAACACCAGGACCAGCAAACATAATTTTAGTATTTTCCGATTCTGCAAAAACAAAAACAGATGGTCCGTAAAACCAACTTGCAGTAACCCCACCTGCCACTGGACTCGTTGCCATTATAATGGCAGGAAGCCCTTTTTCTTCCAACATCTGTAAACCAATAATAGACTTTGGCATCTGCATCAAAGCAAATGCAGAATGTTGCATTTTTTGCCCCCCTGTTTGAGGAAATGCAATAAAGGGTAAGTTATGTTCAACTGCATATTTGCAAGCAAATACAAAAGCTTCTCCCTCTTCAATTCCAACAGATCCTCCTAAAAATTTTTGATTCATGCAATACACAACCGTTTGCATTTTATTTATAGATCCTACAGCTACTAAGGCTGCATGTCTTTGATTGAATTTTTTTCTGGCCTTTTTTACCTTGTCTTTATAAGAGCTAATATCGGACCAGTTTAAAGGATCAGAACTTAGCCTTGGTGTTTCCAGCTCTTCATATGTTCCTTCATCAAATAAAATCTCAAATCGTTTACGAGGAAGAATTTGCTGAGGTTCTTGGCAGTTAGTGCAACAATAAAGATTATTTTCAATGTCTTCTCGGTAAATAATATTAGAGCATGAAGCGCAATTAGTCCAAAGGTTGTCTGGCAAAGTAGATTTTTTATTAAATAGATTCTCTAACTTTGGTTTAAGTTTCTTTGTGAGATCTTTGATCCAATTCATATAATTTTAGCCTTTAATTTTTTTACCACGTTCAGCACACCCTGAACAGGGTTCTTTCTCTGCTCTAAAGAGCTTGATATTGCTTTACAAAGTGCCGAACCAACTACTAATCCATCCGCTTTTTTTAAAGAACCAATCGTTTTTTCCGTTATTCCAAAACCAATTACTACATTTTGTTTTGGAATAATTTTTTTAATTTTAGAATAATTTTTCAAGATTATTTTAGGAGATACCTTTAGTTTTCCACCTGTCGTAGACAACATACTAATGTAGTACACCATGTCGTGCGAATCTTTTAAAATCTTTCTCATCCTTGTAGCTGATGTAGTGGGAGATAAAAGTTGAATAAAATTAATTGATTGTTTTTTGCATTTAGTAGAAAAGACTTTATTTTCAGGCCAAGGCAAATCAACAACGATCAATCCATCCACACCCGATTTTTTGCATTCACGTAGAAAAGTATTTTCTCCTTGCTGGTAAATATTATTATAATATCCCATTAATATTACAGGTTTTGTGTTTTTGTTTTTTTTAAACTGTTTTACGATTTGAAAAATATCTTTGATTTTAATCCCATTTTTAATAGCTCGGTAGGCACTACTTTGTATTTGTCCACCATCTGCTACAGGGGTGTTATGCGGAATTCCAACTTCAACAATATCTACAAATGGTGCGATGGCATTTAAAATTTCTAATGATTTTTTTTTAGTATTGTCACCTGCCACCGTATAAGTAAGTAAAGCAGGCCTTTTTTCATTTTGGCATTTCTCAAAAGCTATCCTTATATTTGATTTCATTTAAAAAACCCAAGTCTCTTTTTAATAATAGCCCTATCTTTTTTGGCATCTCCACAGCTATTTACACAAATAATTGTATTTTTATTTAGTTTGGGAGCAATTTTAATTGCTTCTGCGAAAGCATGAGATGGTTCTAAAGAAGGGGATAGATTTTCTAATTTTGAAACTAGCTTATAGGCCTGGAGTGCCTCTTCATCTGTTGCGGAAGTATACCTTGCTCTTTTGGCGTCTTTTAAAAAACAATGCAGTGGTGAAATACCAGGGTAGTCTAGACCTGCACTTATAGAAGATGTTTCTCCAATCTGCCCATCTTTATCTTGAATTACATATTGAGCAGCGCCATGCAAAATTCCAATTTTAGAACTGTTAGTGAGAGGTGCTGCGTGAAGCTTACTTTTTTTTGGGCCACCAGCTTCCACCCCAACAAACTCTACTTGTTGTTTGTTATAGTCCATAAACTCATTCCAAAATCCAGCAGCTGAGCTTCCACCACCTACACAATTAATTAATTTTAATTTTTTTGGAATCTGTCCAAATTCTTTATTCATTTGATTAATAAGTTCTCTTGATATTTGAGCCGTACTCCAAGCGCATATTTTAATAAAAATATTAGGCCCAACGGTGCTTCCTACTGCCATATGTGTAGTGTCACAATTAGAAACCCAATATCTCATACACTCGCTAACGGCATCAACTAATGTCTGGCTACCTGAATATACTGGAATTATTTCGGCACCATTTTTTCTGATAGCATCACAGTTTGGTTTTTGACGTATAATATCCTTAGCTCCCATAAAGATTTTACATTTAAGACCAAATTTCTTTGCAGCCATACTAAGCATTTTCCCGGCATACCCAGCACCAGTATCTCCAACAATATATTTTTTACCAGCACGTTTACAAATAAGAGCATGCACTACCGCATTGTAAATTTTATGAGCACCACCATTCGCTTCAGAAACTACCTTTGCATATATTTGAGCACCACCTAGATGATTTGTTAAATGATTTAATTTGACAAAAGGAGTAGGAGCACCAACATAATTTTTAAAATAAAAATCCCGCTCTTGAATAAATTTTTTATCATAACGCAGTTTTGCAAATAGTTTTGTAAGATCTTCAACAGGTTTTTTTAAAGTTTCTGGTATGAAATTTCCACCAAACTTTCCACCATACAAATAATGCTTATCGTGTTGATCTATGAGGGGAATTTTTTTTTTTATTTTAAGCATATTTTTTAACTTCTTCCATAAACTTTTCAATTTTCTTCAAATCTTTTATTCCTGGTTCAGATTCTAACCCACTTGAAATATCTAATTTAGATGTAAATTGCAAAGCTTGATGGGCATTATGAATATTAATTCCTCCTGCTAAAAAATAAGAGGTAATATTTCGATTATCTAATAAATTGAAGTTAAATAATTCAGAATGCTCCATTGCAGGGGTGTCCAGTAGCAAGTCATCTGCATCCGGGTACGAGTCAAGTTGTTGTAAATCTTTCTCTGCTCCTATCTTAATTGCCTTAATTATTTTTAGATTAGATCTCTTTTTTATTTCAAGAATTCTTTGATTGGTTTCAGATCCGTGTAATTGCAAAAAATCGATACTACCTTTGATAATATCAATTACAGTATCATCCGGATTAACTGTTACCGCAACCTTATATGCATCGAAATGAGATATTTCTTCCATTAATTCTACTAGTTTGTAGGGAGAAATATTTCGGGGGCTTCTTAGATAATCACAAACAAATCCTAAATATTTTGCACCAGAATCTACAGACATTTTAATCGCATTGTAATCTCTTAATCCACATATTTTAATAGTGGCTGTCATTTATTTTAGAGATGCAATTAATTTTTGAATATTTTTTTTGATGTTACCATTGGTTATACTTCTTCCAATTACAATTCCTGTTGCACCATTTTGAAAAGCTTGAGAGGGTGTCATAACTCTTTGTTGGTCTCCCTTTGAATCTCCCTCTAATCGTATCCCAGGAGTGATAATCTGCATTTTTTTACAGATAGTTTTTATAGACTTTGCTTCATAGCCCGAACATACAATTCCATCTAGTTTAGCCTTTTTGGCTAGAGACGCTTGTCGTATGACAATTTTTTTAATTGATTTGGTGTGCCCTGTTTCCTTGATGGATTTTTCAGAAAACGAAGTAAGGACAGTAACTGCTAAAACTTTTAATTTTTTATTAGTTTTTGCCGCCGCTTGTTTTGCAGCTTGCATCATTTCCATTCCACCTGAGGCATGAATAGTTAAGTAGCGTACATTAGTTAAATCCTTAAGAGAGTGAATAGAGGATGACACAGTATTTGGTATATCTTTCAATTTTAAATCTAACCAAACCATATGCTGCTTTGGTAATTTAGAGATAAAGCTTCTTCCATGCTTAGAATTAAAAAATTCAAGACCAAATTTATAGCCAATATTTAATGGGCTATTTTTAGTTAATTTTATTATTTTTTTTATCTTAGGCAGACTGGAAGTATCGCAGGCAACAAAGATAGTATTATTTTTTCTAGTCAATTATTAATCTTTTCGTTGATATTAATGTTTAATAACTTAGAGCTTTTCCAACTTATCTTTCGTTTAGCAGGGACTTCAACAGATTCTCCAGATTTAGGATTGCGTGCTGTCCTTGGCTTTGTAGTTTTAGTTTTTAACATTCCAAAACCTCTTATTTCCACGTTGTGTCCAGAGGCTAATTGATTGGACAAATATTTAAAAATACTTTCTACAGTTTTTTCAATATCAGCGTTTAAAATTTTTGGGTATTTAGATTGTAACTCTTGAATGAGTTCTTTTTTAACAAAAGTCTTCTTTTCCATTAAGACTAGAATAGCTTATTGATTATAAAGAATAAAGTAAGAAAAAGGATATTGGTTAGGAAGCTTACTTATCTTCTTTTTTCTTAAGAGCAGTTCCAAGAATATCCGCAAGAGAACTTCCTGAAGTAGCTGATCCATACTTTTCTACGGCTTCCTTTTCTTGCTGCTTTTCAAGTTCTTTAATAGATAACTTCACTTTTCTTTGAATTAAATTAAGGTCTACAATCATTGCATCTAGAGAATCTCCAGGAGCAAAACGGTTTGGTCTTTGATCTGCCTTATCTAAAGCAATGTCTGCTTTTTTGATAATAGTTTGAAATCTTTCTTCTCCAACATTTACTTTAATGGCATTGTCTAGCACTTCAGCAACACGAACAGTAAGAACATCTCCTTCTTTCTTGTCATCAAAGAAATTAAAAGGATCTTTTTTGAGAGCTCTTATAGAGCCATTTATTTTATCGTCTTTAATATCTATAATTTTTACTTTAACCTCATCCCCTTTATTATAATCATCAAGATCTTTAGAAGTTTCAGCAAATGAGATTTGCTTATAGTGTACAAAAATATCGATATCATTATCTCCTGTATTTAAAAACAAACCAAAGTCTTGTTTATTTACCACTTTTGTATCAGCAATAGTTCCAACTGGATATTTAGAAAGAAAGCTTTCCATCGGATTTGGCTGTGTATCTTTATAGCTAAAACTAATTTTTCTCTTTTCTGTATCTACTTCTTTTAATCTAACTTTAGCAACATCACCCACTTTAAACATTGATTTTGGATTTACGTTTTTTTGCATATGTTTCATTTCGCTAGAATGAATTAAACCAACTACTCCTTCGTCAATTTCAGCAAAAGCTCCAAAGTCAGAAAGTTTAGTAATTTTCACATCGTAGTCTGATCCTACCTGGTATTTTTCACCAATGGTTATAAATGGATCTGGCAACATTGCTTTAATGGAAAGACTAATTCTTTTTGTTTCTAGATCTATTTCAATAATTTGAACCTTAACTGTATCACCCACATTAAACATTTCATTTAAGTTTGATATTTTTAAATGACTAACTTCACTGGAGTGAAGCAAGCAGTCTAAGTTTTCAATACTAACAAATAGTCCGTAAGAAGTAATTGCTTTAACATTTCCTTCAACGATATCATTTAGTTTGTATTTTGAAATAACTTGATCTTTATTTTGATTTTTAACTTCTTCTAAGATAGCCCTTCTGGAGCTAATTACATTCATTCTAACGTTATCAATTTTAATGATATAAAATTCTAAAGGTTTATTAATAAATTCGCTTGGACTTTTAATTGGTCGGTCACTCAGTTGAGAGGAAGGACAAAATGTGAATATTCCAAAAATCTCTACAATGAATCCACCTTTAACAGAATTTTTTACTAAGCCAGAAACTTTCTCTTTATTCGTGAATGCATCTTCAATTTTTTTCCACGCTTTGGCTCTTCGAGCTTTTTCAACACTTAATACAATGTCTCCAACCTTATTTTCTACTCTTTCAACATAAACCTCTAGCTCCCCACCAACTGCCAAATTATCCAACTCTTCCCTAGATAGTTCGGACTTGTCAATCATTCCAGAAGACTTTCCTTTTACATCAATGGTAATAAATTTATCTTCAATTTTCTCAACTCTACCTTTTATAATAGTGTTTTCTTGAACAGTTCTTTGAGATAGGTCATCATTCAGCAGGGCTTCTAATTCAGCGTTGCTTTCGTTATAAACTTTTAGCGGTTGTTGTATCAATATTTTTTACTCTGAACCTTTCTTATTAGTCTTTGTATTTTTACAAAGGTGGATCTTATATTGCTTCCTGTATTATTAATCAAGACAGAGTCTTTAGTTTTAATTAAAGGACTGTTAGACCTATTTTTGTCAAGATAGTCCCTATTAGCAACAGTTTTTAGCACTTCCTTAAAAGTAATATCTTTGTTTTTTGATTTTAATTCTAAAAATCTTCTCTGAGCCCGTACTTTTAAAGGCGCGTCTATATAAATTTTCAGATCTGCACTTTGAGCAACTTTCGAGTTAATGTCTCTGCCGCTTACAAATACATATTGGTAAGGATTATTAAAAATTATATTTCTTTGAACAGGCAATAGAGCGGACCTTATTTTTGGTATTTTTGCGATTGTAGATACAAGTTTATTTATTTTTTGACTATGTAAGCTGGAAGATTGTAGCTGCTTTAGTGTTATTGTTTGAGCAATTGCTATCAATTTTTTTACATTTATTGTTTTACTTTTTTGATCAAGATGTTTTTTTGCAAGAAATCGATATAGCAAACCAGAATCTAGAAATAAGCTATTTTTTATTTTAGAAACTGCATATTTTGCTACAGAAGTTTTTCCAGATCCTACAGGTCCATCCATACCAATAATAATTTGTTTAAATTTTTTATCTTTTATTTTTTGAATATCATTTAAAAAATTAGGATAGCTGACATTGGCAGAATCAAAATCTTTAATTAAAATTCTTTTTGCAGACACCATGGCCATGACAGCAAAACTTAATGCAATCCTATGATCTTTGTAGCTATCAATTGTAATTAACTTATTCGAGTAAAACTCTTCAGCCAGGCCCAAGATAGTCATATCGTTATTTTTTCTTTTGGTTACTATGCCAATTTTCTTTAAATTACTTTCCATAGCCAAAAGCCTATCTGACTCTTTAATTCTTAATTCTTCGAGATTAGGAAAAAAAGTTTCTCCACTCGCAAAAGATGCAGCAATCATCAAAATAGGAACTTCATCAATAATATTAGGAATAATTTCTTTATTAATTTTAATTCCTTTCAGCAAAGAGGACTTTATTTGTATTGTTCCCACTATTTCTCCATGCTGTTTTTTTTTATTTGTTATTTTAATAAAACCACCCATTTTTTTTAATATATTTAAAAAACCAATCCTTTTAGGATTGAGCAAAACATTAGGCAAGGAAAGACTGCTATTTTTACTTAGCAAGGCAAGAACAATTAAAAATGCAGCAGAAGAAGGATCTCCCGGAACTACATACTTTCTTTCTGCTTTGAGAAATTGCTTTCCTCGAATTTTAATTATTTTATAATTTTTTTTATTTTTTATTTTAATGGGATATTTTAAGTATTGAAGCATCAGCTCAGTATGATCTCTTTGAAGGTTGGGAGCCTTAATAGTAGTTATGCCATGACTATTCATTCCAGCCAAAATACAAGCAGATACCATTTGTGCAGATGGCTTATTGACCACCAGTTCTGACTGAACAGAATCTGGATATCCTATTATTTGTATGGGCAAATAATTTTTATTTTTCGGATGGAATGATGCAAAAAATTTTTCCATTAAAGGAATAATTCGCACAGGCCTTTTAGATAAAGAACGATCACCTATTAATTTTGCATCCACTTCTGATGTTGCCAGCAAGCCAGTGAGTAATCTTAATGTAGTTCCGCTATTATTAAAATTGATAGTTCCTCTAAATTTTTTAAAACCGATACCAAGTCCAAAAATTTGATAATGATTAGGTCCTATTTTGTGAATTTGAACTTTAAGTTTTTTGATAGTTTCAATCGCAGTTTGAACATCTTCTCCACCGGAAATGTTGTGTACATCTGAAATTCCATAGCTTTGCGAAAGAATTATAATTGATCTAATGCCAATTGATTTATCTCCGGGCAAATGCACCGTACCATTAATAGAAATGTTATTTGAGGGTAAAAACCACTTTTTATTTGCCATTTAGAGTAGAATTATATAAACGCACAGCTAATAATACAAATTAATAATATGGCAGATAAAAATTGGGGAATAAAAATTTTTTGTGAGTGTGGAGCTAAATATTATTCCATGAACAAGAAAGACAATATTGTTTGTCCAACTTGTTCGGCAGCGTATGTCCTAGAAGATTTAAATTTAAAACCAGGTCCAGTGGTGACACCAAAGCCAGAAGCTAAAAAAACTGATGAACTGGAAAATATAGATGATGCTCCAGACGATTCATCAGATGATGATATTATAAGTTTAGATGATCAAAAGGAGATTGAGGAATCTGACGAAGAAAAAAAACCTGATTAAAACCTAAAGTTTCCGCCCAAATAATACTTAATAGCATTTTTATCTTTAGAAATTTTTTCAGCTGTTCCTTCAACTAATATTTCACCACCTTTTATAATATAAGCTTTATCTAGAATATTTTCTATTGCCCAATAGTTATGATCCGTGATTAAAATAGAAAGGCCAGCACTTTTTAATTCAAGAATAAACTCCTTTAAAGAATTGATAGACAGAGGGTCTAAAGCTGCACATGGCTCATCTAAAAGCAAAGTAGTTATATTTGGATTGCATATTCTTTGAAGAATTGAAACTTTTTTGTATTCTCCTCCCGAAAGTAAATCTGCCTTAGTGTTTTTTAAATAAGCTAAGTCAAAATATCCAAGCAAGCTCTCAATTTTTTGATTAATTTTTTCTTTATCTTTCATATGAAGTTCTAAAATTGCGTACAAGTTATCTCCAGCGGTCATATTTCCAAAAAGCCCTTTATGCTGCTCTAACAAGCTTATTCCCCTCAAACTTCTTAAGTGAATCGGAATGTTGTGTATTTCGTTGTTATCAAAAATAATACTTCCATGGTCTGGAAATATTTTTCCAATGATCAAATTAAATAAAGTTGTTTTCCCTGATCCATTGGGACCTAGCAAACCTACAATTTTTCCAGCCTCCAAGGTTAAAGAAATATTTTTTAAAATTGGCTTGCGGCCAAGAGATTTAGAAACTCGCTGAACTTGAAGCGTTTTATTTTTATTTTTATTTAAATTAAATATATTATTTTGGTTCTCTTTTTTATTTTCAATAATTTTAAATTTTTTTTCTAGAATTAAAGGTTTGTTTTTTAAATCTAGAGCTGGTTTGTTTTTAATTATTTTATTTGTGGGGAGTGCAAATTCTTTTTTCAATATCAATATATCAGGACTTACTCTTTTATTTATTTTAATAAGATTGTCTTTTTTTTCAATTGTGGCTTTAATAGATATTTTTTTTTTCATTTAATTTTTTTTGCAATTACCCTATCTTTTGATGAATTCATAGTTGCTACGGTATTATTTGTTATTGTATCAATTTCTATTTTATCACAATAAACAATATGCGATAAACCCATAGTTAAATCTTTCATCACTACATTACCTGTAATAATGATAATATTTTTTGAAGAAAAATGTACAGCTTTACTTGAGGTTATTAAGTAATTTTTATTTTTTATAGTCACATTTTTTTTATAGGTCACTAGGTTTTTTTTTTTATCAAATATCCCAACTTCAGATTTAATTTCAATTAACGAGTTATCTTTTTTTAATTTTGTTACAGAGTGGGGATCAATTAAATTAATTAATTCTGGCTTATTTGAATCCAAAAAAGACTCTTTAGCTTTTGTAGTAAAAATTTGTCCCCGGCTACTCTGGCTTTTATATTCAACATTTGTGAAAGTGTTCTTATTTTTAATTTCTTTTTCTGTTTCTTGAGAGGGTAAGCTTTTGACTTTTATAGATCCTTCATTTTTTTCTGGAAGATAGTAGTAGCTATAAAAAAAAATAAAAGAACTTAAGCAGAGTAGAATGATTTGAATCTTTCTGCCAAATCTCATGGATTTATGAGTTTAAAAAAGACAACACATCATGCATATGAACCAAGCCATGAAGCTTTTTATTTTTTGTAACCAAAAGAACTGTAATTTTTTTTCTATTCATTATTTCTAGTGCTTCAGTTACCATGCAGGTATTGGAAATATAGGTCGGTTTTTTAGACATAATATCTTTCGACTTTTTAAGAAATATGTTTTTAAATTTTTTTATCGCTCTATTGATATCCCCATCTGAAATAAAACCACAAGCCTGTTTTTTTTTATTTAAAACTATAACACAACCAAGCCTGCCCGATGAAATCTTCATTACTGTTTTTTGTAGAGATGAATCTTCAGAAACCAAAGGAATGTTTTTTTTGGTAATCATTATTTGAGAAATATCAGACAAATTTTTACCTATAGAGCCACTTGGGTGAAGCTTACCAAACTTTTTTTTATCAAATTTGTTCTTAGTCGCCAGTGCAATAGCCATACAATCACCAAGCGCAAGTAGATTAATGGAACTGCTAGTTGGAATCATATTTAATTGCTTATTACCTGCTTCAGTAACTTTAGGAATTAAAATTTTTACATCACTTAATTTTATTAAATTAGATTTTAAATTTGAGCTAATTCCAATTATTTTTATTTTATTTCTTTTGGAATAATCTAGAATACTATTAAGTTCAGAGCTGTTTCCACTAAAAGATGCTATTATTAAAACATCACCCTTACAAATTGCACCTAGAGATCCATGCCCTGCATCTGTAGGATCTAAAGTAAAGCTTGCAATACCAATTGAAGATAGGGTACTTGATATTTTTTCTAAGATTTTTGCAGACTTTCCAACTCCACAACAAACAATCCTACCTTTGGTTTTATTAATTGTATTTACGGCTTGAGCAAATGAGTTATTTATAGATTTAGAAAGTTTTTTTAAACCTTCAATCTCAGTCTTAATTACTTTGTTTGCAATATTTATAAAACTTTTATTGCTCATATTAATGACTAAATATGTCTTCGTCCCATCCATTAAGATCAAGTTCAGATCTGGTACTTAAAAAATCAAAACAGCGCTTTGCAAGCTGATCTCTTTTTTCTCGCTTTAACATTAAATCTAATTTTTCTTTGAGTTTGTGGAGATACAAAACATCTAGAGCCGCATATTGTTTTTGCTCTTCACTTAAATCTTTCAAACCCCAATCTGAAGACTGCTGTGACTTATTCAGAGTAATATTTAAAAGCTCTTTAGTTATATCATAAAGACCATGCTTATCAGTGTAGGTTCTCCCAAGCTTAGAGGCTATTTTAGTGCAGTAAATTTTTTCCATTTTTACATTTAGATAATATTTAAGTATCCCCAATTCAAACCTTGCAAAATGAGCAATTTTTAAAATATCATTATCATTAAGAATTTTACAAAGGTTAGGACTATTGTAATTATTTCTATCAAACTGAACTATATAAACCTCATCATCGCCAGAGCACAGCTGAAGTAAGCAAAGCTTATCTCTACCTTTATAGTTAAGTCCTAAAGATTCAGCATCAATCGCTACACTTTGTGCATTAGCTAATTTGTGATTTTCAGGTAAATCGTTTTGATATAATGTAATGTTCATTCTGATTGAAATTTAAATGTTCAATTACAGATTGTATATAGTATGATTGAAAAAAATTACAGAAAAACCGTAGGTATATTTGGTGGTACAGGTTTTATTGGAGAAGAAATAGTCCAGCATTTAGTAAAAAACGGTTTTAAAATAAAAATTGCGACAAGAAACGTTTATTTAGCACAAAATTTGAAAGTTTATGGAGATATCGCACAAATTGAGTTGCATCAGGTAAATTTAAAATCAGAAGAATCTATCAAAAAATTTCTACAAGACTGCGATGTATGTATAAATTTAGTCGGAATTCTCTTTGAAACAAGATTACAAAAATTTAATGAACTTCATACAAATTTTCCAAAAAAAATAGCGAGCATTTTTTCTAAAAGCTCTAGATCTAATTTGATGATACATTTTTCAGCATTAGGTGCTAATTCCAATTCCAATTCTGCTTATATTAAAAGTAAATTTTTAGGAGAAGAGGAAGTCAAAAGCAATTTTGCAAACAGCACGATAATAAGGCCCAGTATAGTTGTTGGTCCAAAAGATAGTTTTTTTAATATGTTTGCAAAGCTTGCTGGGCTACTACCTTTAATTCCTCTGGTTGGTTCTAGCATAAAGTTTCAGCCTGTATATGTAGGGGATGTTGCCAAGGCAGTTAATGAAATAATTGTAAATAGCATTTATAAAGAAACTTATGAGCTTGGAGGAAAAAGCATCTACACATTTAAAGAATTAATAGAGCTACTTTTAAAAGAAATTAGAAAAAAGCGAATAATACTTCCCATTCCTTTTTTTGTAGGAAGAATTCAAGCCATACTTTTTCAATTAATGCCGAAACCTCTTTTGACTCTAGATCAAATTAAAATTCTTGAAGAAGGAGATAATATTTTGTCTGGAAAAAATAAAACATTTAAAGATTTAAATATTGAAGCTAAGAATATTGAGAGCATTCTTCCTTTGTATTTAAAAGTATACAGACCTACGGGTCAATTCACTAATTAGAATAATAATAGGTTAGCAAAACTACGCCTAGGCATATTCTAAAAATTACAAATATATTTAAACTAAAAGTTTTTAAAAAAATTAAAAAATATTTAATTGTTAAAATTGAAAATATAAAACTAAAAAAAAATGCAAACAAATATACAGAGCTAAAAGGCTCCTCATGTAATTGAGCAATTTCATAAGAACTTAAAATAAATGCCGCAGACAGCGTTGGAATAGATAGTAAAAAAGAAAATTTTGCTGCATCCACTCTATTAAATTTTAAAAATCTTGCTCCAGTAATGGTAATTCCACTTCTGGATGTTCCAGGTATTAGTGCCAAGACTTGGTAAAGACCAATGATGAATGCTTCTTTATTAGAAATAGATAACGTTATTTTTTTTTCTTCTTTGTTTTTATCACTGATAAAAAGTAGAACACCAAAAAAAATAGTCGCATAACCTATTACCGCCATATTCATTATTTGTTCAATTAAACTAAAATATTTTAACAATCCTCCAATCACAACTACAGGAAGAGTGGCTATGATTAGATTAATTAGTAGCAGATGGTTTTTCCAAAGACCTAATAAATCTTTATAAAAAAAAATAATGACAGCTGCCAAGCTCCCCCCATGCATGGTTGCATTAATGAGTAGATTATTATTTTTGATTTCTAAAATATTTTCAAAAATAATTAGCAGTCCAGAACTTGAAACGGGAATAAATTCTGACATTCCCTGAACAGCCGATAAAAATAAAATTTTAATAAGATAAATTTCAGTCATTAGTCGATT
>Ga0209505_1001468_pt1 | contig 16328 bp, 16 predicted proteins | sample COGITO_mtgs_1103_2_FD_184794 | JGI IMG/M metagenome (GOLD analysis project Ga0209505, IMG submission 184794) | Pelagic marine microbial communities from North Sea - COGITO_mtgs_110331 (SPAdes) (version 2) | ecosystem: Environmental > Aquatic > Marine > Epipelagic ... | reverse complement strand
AAAAACTGTAAAAGTTAAAAATAATAAAATGATTAGCGAGAAATTATCTTTTAATATCGCGATATTTAACATCATGCCGACACTTATGAAAAATAAACCTAATAGAATATTTCTAAATGAAGTAATATCTGATTCTACTTGGTGCCTATATCTAGTTTCGGAGATAATCATGCCAGCAAGAAATGCGCCTAAAGCATAAGATAAACCAGCTAATTTTGTGGCATAAGAGAAAATAAGAGTGATCATTAGAACATTTAAAACAAATAATTCTCTAGATTTGTTTCTTGCAACGACATCAAACCAAAAGTTCATCACTGGCTTACCGGCCTTAAATACAATAAATAATAAAAAAACAATTTTTAATAATGCAAAGAAAATTAATTTAAATAAATCTGCCTCTAAATTATTAAATACAGGGATCAATATCAAAACAAATATCACTGCAATATCCTGAAACAATAGAATCCCAATAGATAACCTTCCATGTCGGCTATTTAAATCTGATCTCTCAATCAAAATCTTTGATACTATGGCTGTAGATGACATTGTAAGTGCTGCACCAATAATGAATGCTGAAGGTAATTGCAATCCAAAAAACATACTGCACATTATTACAACGAGGAGTGTTATTAAGACTTGGGACCCACCTAAACCAAATAAGATATTTCTCATTGAATTTAACTTAGGTAAACTAAACTCCAAACCAATTGTAAACATTAAAAATACAATACCAAATTCAACAAAATGGCGGCTTGATTCAGAATCTGGAAGAATTCCTAAGGCATTAGGGCCAAGAACAAGCCCTACGACAAAATATGCGATCATTGGGGGTAATGATAAGTATTTAAAAAGTGCCACTAAGAACACGGAGCTTACTAATAATAAGATTATTAACTGAAGAGATTCAAACATATACTATAAAACCTTTTTTTATATTCTTTATTCTACTATCAAACCACACTATACTTATGTAATTGTAATTAAAATTTAGTGGAGTTATGTCGCCAAAAATAATAAAGCTTGCTCAAGATGTTTTAAATATTGAAGCAAATGAAATATTAAAAGCGAGTGACAAAATATCAAACGAATTTTCTGATGCGGTGGAATGCATTCTGCGCTGTGAAGGAAGAGTTATTTTAAGTGGTATTGGAAAATCGGGTCATATTGCTGGAAAAATAGCTTCCACTCTTTCAAGCACAGGAACACCTTCGTTCTTTATGCATCCTGGTGAAGCCAGCCATGGTGACCTAGGTATGATTACGGAGAAAGATATTGTTATCTTTCTTTCTAATTCAGGGGAAAGCCAAGAACTCATTCTTCTAGTCCCACTTATTAAGAGGATAGGAGCAAAAATAATTAGCATTACCGGCGATACTAACTCTACCTTATCTAATGAAAGTAATATTCATATTAATTCCTCAGTTAAAAAAGAGGCATGCCCCCTGGGACTTGCGCCAACAGCGAGTTCATCTTTAATGTTAGCATTGGGCGATGCGCTGGCAGTTTGTGTTCTTAATGAAAGGGATTTTAGTTCGGAGGATTTTGCAAGATCTCATCCTGGTGGCTCACTTGGTAAAATCGTTCACATTAAAGATATTATGATTAATTTAGAATCTACACCAAAAATAAAAGTTGAAGCTACAATTAGGGATGCAATAGAGGAAATTACAAATAAAAAATTAGGTTTTACAGCCATTATTGATAAGCAAAATGTACCAAAAGGAATATTCACTGATGGTGATTTAAGAAGATCACTTTTAAAGCATATTAGTCTTGATACGCCCATTTCTGAAGTAATGAAAAACTCACCCATTACATTGAATGGAAAACAAATGGCGATAGAGGCACTCAAAATTATGGAAAAACAAAAAATCACATCTTTTTTAATCACTGATACAGATAATTCTTTAATTGGCTCACTAACACTGCAAAGCCTTTTCAAGGCTAAAATTTTATAAATATTTTATGAATTTTCTTTCAACGGCTTTTGCTTTTATTTTTATAGCTATTGTTGCATTAGCATCTTTTTGGCTTAAAGAAGAGGTTATAAATGAATATAAAAACTTTACGCTAAGTAAAAATAGTGGCCCATCATTCTTCCTTAAAGATTTTGATTCAACTAAAACGGATGAAGATGGAAATTTACAATCTTCTCTTCAAGCTGATTATATGAAACATTTTAAAGAAGAAGATAAAACTTCCTTATTTAAACCCCTCTATACTAAATATAAAAATAAAAATAAACATTCGACTATTTATAGTGACGTAGGTGAGATAAGCGACAAGGGTGAGGAAATAATCCTTAAAGAAAATGCTATTCTCATAAGGTTTCCTACAGAAACAAAAAAGACTTTAAAGCTTTATACTCATGAACTAAATATATATTCAGAATTAGATATTGTCACAAGCCAAAAAGCTGTAAAAATGATTCAAGAACCAAATATTGAAATAGATGGAGTTGGAATGAAGTATGATAATAAAGAGGGAATTTTAAAACTTTTAAGCAATGTTAAAGTACGCTATGAAAAACCAACAGGTGATGAAAGATTCAAATATTGAGTACAAAAAATAAATATATATATTATGTCTTCGTAATATCAATTTTAGTCTGTCATTTAGCTATTTCAGAAGAGGCAGATAGTGATAAACCTATTGAAATTGAAGCTGATACGATGACAGTAGAAGAAACTAAAAATACTAGTACTTATGAAGGGGATGTCATTCTTACCCAGGGGTCACTATTAATAAATGCGGACAAACTTATTATTAGAGAAGATAGACAAGGTTTTCAACACAGTACTTCCATTGGTAATCCGACAACTTTTAGACAAAAAATGGAAGGTTCTGATGAATATATTGAAGGCAAGGCGCTTCGTATTGAGTACGATGGTCATATGGACAAAATTCACTTGTATGAAAAAGCCTTTGTAAAAAGAGGTGATGACGAGGTATGGGGAGATTATATTATGTATGATGCCACTAGTGAATTTGCCCAAGCACTATCAAGAAAAGATGAGGGCGGTTCAGAGACAAAAAAAGGGCGTACGAAAGCAATCATAAAGCCTAAAAAATAATGTCTACTTTAACAATACAAAACTTAAGAAAAAGTTATAAAAAAAATATTGTTGTTAAAAATGTTTCATTAAAAATAGCAAGTGGACAGATAGTAGGTCTTCTTGGCCCTAACGGGGCAGGAAAAACAACCACTTTTTATATGATTGTTGGTTTGATAGCAGCTGATCATGGCAACATTTTATTAGATCAGAAAAATTTAACAAAAACTCCCATTCACATTAGAGCAAAACAAGGTATCTCATACTTACCACAAGAACCATCAATTTTCCGAAAGATGGATGTGAGTGAAAATATCATTAGCATTTTAGAGCTTCGAAATTTAAGTAAGCATCAAATAAAATTAGAGCTTGAAAGCCTTTTAAAAGAATTAAATATTCAGCACATTAAAAATAATACAGCTATTAGCCTTTCGGGTGGAGAGAGGAGAAGGGTTGAAATAGCAAGATGCCTGGCCAATAAACCAAAATTTATTCTTCTTGATGAACCTTTTGCCGGAATTGATCCTATTGCTGTCATTGATATTCAAAAAATTATCAAACAACTCGCCTCTAATGGAATTGGAATCTTAATCACTGACCATAGCGTTAGAGAAACTTTAGGTATCTGTGATCAAGCATATATTGTTAACCAAGGTGAAATTTTTGCACAAGGCACACCCAAAGTTATTGCTCAAAACCAGAGTGTCAAAGATATATATTTAGGCGAGAACTTTATACTTTAAAATGAAGTTAGGTTTAAATTTAAGATTAACGCAATCTATAAAATTAACTCCCCTGCTACAGCAATCAATAAAGCTTCTTCACGCATCACAATCAGAACTAAATGACCTGATTGAGGAATATCTATCAGATAATATTTTCCTTAAAGTAAAAGATACAACTTTATTATCTAATCAAAGTTCAAAATCTAAGTATTCATCCGATCAAACTTATTATGATATTTTAAATAATGAAGAAATAAACCAAACTCTAAGAGAATATTTAGTTGAGAATATTGCTATTTTTAACTTTAGCGAGGAGGACCAATTAATTCTGTCTTACTTAATAGATTCAATTGATGAAAATGGATATTTAATTGACTCTACAGATGATATTAGAAACTCAATCCCTATTAAACAAAAACCAGCAATACAACGAGTCGAGGAGTTATTAAAAATAATACAAAATTCAACACACCCTGGTATTGGTGCAAGAAATTTAACCGAATGTTTAACTATTCAATTAAAACTTATCAATAATCAAGAAAAGATTTGTAATCTTGCTAAGAAATTAATAAAAAATCACTTAAGCCTCCTGGGAAACAAAAATTATGAGGAATTAAAAAAGAATTTAAAATGTAGTGAATTAGAACTAGTGGATGTTGTCTCCTTAATTAAAAATTTAAATCCAAAACCTGGGCTAATCTTTCAAAAAACTGATCGAACATCATATATAGCAGCGGATGTTTTTGTTAAAAAAGAGGGTAGTCAGTGGATAACAACTTTGAATGAAGATAATCATATTAAACTGAAATTAGAAGAAAATTCTCAAGATTTATTGAGTAATTCTCTTGAAAATGATTTGAAAGAAAAATTTCAAGAAGCAAAATGGTTGATAAAAAATTTAAATGAAAGGTCGATTTCAATTTTAAGAGTTTCTAGAGCAATTATGCAAAATCAGATTAACTTTTTAGAACATGGAGAGTCTGGCATCAAACCTTTAACATTAAAGAAAATTGCATCTGATCTTGAATTGCATGAATCAACCATTTCAAGAATCTCTTCAAATAAGTTTATTGCCACACCACATGGAATATTCGAAATAAAGTTTTTCTTTAACTCTTCGGTTGGGAATGAAACACCAGATGTTTCATCAAGATCCCTTCTTAGTAAGATAAATACCCTAATTAGCAAAGAGAATCCCAAAAAGCCTTATTCAGATTCTGCTATATGTAAGATTCTAAACGACGATGGAATAGAAATAGCCAGAAGAACAGTTGCAAAATATCGCATCAAATTAAAAATCTTGCCCTCTAACCAAAGAAAAGTATAAAATATTTGTATGAAAGTTAACATAATAGGACATCATCTAGAGATTACCGACAGTTTAAAAGATCATATCGGGAAAAAACTAAAAAAAATAGAGGGACATTCTCAAGAAATTTCAGAAATTAAAATTATATTGAGTGTTGATAATATCACTCATAATGCTGAGGGTAATATTTACCTTCACAAGACTGATCTTCATGCTAAATGTTCGAGTTCTGATATGTATCAATCAATTGACTTATTAGTAAGCAAACTCGACAAACAAATTATGAAGCATAAAGACAAAATTAAGAATCATCAATTTCACCAGAATATCAAAAGAACTGATTTTTCAGCTGAAAATTAATTTAATTTGAATTTTTTTTGTTTAATAAAGCCACAATGTTTTAATTTCAAGTTTTCTATTTAATATGAACCCTTTTTTAGTAAGAGATAAATTGCCGGATTTTTTTAACGTAAAACCTAAACATGTGATTCCTGCAATAAATAAAGTAATTAACGAAAATCTCAAAGTTGTTTCAAAAATAGAATCTATGAGCGAATCACCTAATTGGATGAACTTTGTAACACCCTTAGAGATATGCAGTGAGAGACTTAACAGGGTCTGGTCTTACATTAATCATATTAACGCAGTTAAAAGCTCAACATCATATAGGAAAGTCTATAACCAAGCGCTTGCTAAAGTTACTGAATATTCCTCTCATTTAGGTCAAAGCCGCATTATTTATAATAAGTATAAAAATATACTTCAAAATAATAATCAATTATCACATTCACAGAAAAAACTTATTAAGAATGAAATTATATCTTTTGAGCTTTCTGGTGTTGCTTTACATAAAAAACAAAAGGCAAGATTTAAAGCAATTCAAAGCAAACTATCAAAGCTATCATCTTCTTTTGATGAAAATATCTTAGATTCTATAAATAATTTTAAATTAGTTATTTCAGATAAAAATTTATTAAAAGGAATTCCAGAGCATGTTGTTAAATCAGCACATTTAAAAGCTAAAGCTAAAAAAACGAAGGGTTTTTTATTTACCATTGACTTCCCAAGCTATTTACCAATCATGCAATATGCAGATAACCGCAAACTAAGAAAAGATATTTATACCGCATATAATACAAAAGCTTCTTCATTGATGGATAGTAAGTTTGATAATACAAAAAATATAAATCATATACTCAAACTTAAATATGAGATGTCAAAGTTACTTGGCTACTCAGATATATCGTCAATGCTCTTAAAAACTAAGATGGCTAAATCTTCGGAAGAGGTTATATCTTTCTTATCAAAACTTACAAAAAAAGCAACGAAATCGGCCTTAGCTGATATTGATGATATTAATGATATCGCAAAAGAATTTAATATTACTAAAGTTATGCCATGGGATATGCCTTATCTTTCTGAAAAACTAAAAAAGGAAAAATTCAGTATTACTGATGAAGAAATTAAACAATATTTTTCTGTTAATAACGTATTGCAGGGGCTTTTTAATATTTGCAAAAAGATTTATGGTTTAAATATTAATGAAACAAAAGTATCTACGTGGCATGAAGATGTTAAATTTTTTGAAATATTTAATAAGGAGAAGCAGTTAGTAGGGAAATTCTATTTAGATCTATATGCGAGGAAAGAGAAACGTGGTGGTGCCTGGATGGATGAAGCAATTTCTAAATATAAATTTATGAATGAAGAAGAAAGCCCCGTTGCATATCTGACTTGTAATTTTACTCCTCCATTAAATGGTAAAGCATACTTAACACATGATGAGGTTATCACTTTATTTCACGAATTTGGACATGGGCTTCATCATCTTCTAACTGAAGTGACAGAATATTCTATTTCAGGAATAAAGGGAGTAGAGTGGGATGCAGTTGAACTACCCAGTCAGTTTATGGAAAATTATTGCTGGGAATGGTCTGTCATTAGAGATATGTCATATAACAAAAAAACTAATGCCTATATGCCTAAGAAGCTCTTTAATAATTTGTTAGAGTCGAAGAATTTCCAATCAGGTTTACAAACATTGAGGCAAGTTGAATTTGCATTATTTGATATTAAACTTCACACAGAATATTCACCAAAAAATAGAAGTTTTATGAAGATTCTGAACAACGTTAGAGCTCAAGTTTCAGTTATAAATACACCTACGTGGAACAAATTCCCCCATAGCTTTAGTCATATTTTTTCAGGAGGATATGCTTCAGCCTACTATAGCTATAAATGGGCCGAAGTGCTTTCTGCTGATGCCTATAGTTTATTTGAAGAAATCGGAATTTTATCAAAAACAGCAGGTAATAAATTTAAAAAAGAAATTCTCTCTAAAGGAGGGTCTCGAACTGCAATGGAATCTTTTATTGCTTTTAGAGGAAGAAAACCAAAAATAAATGCTTTACTGACCCATCATGGACTCACTAATTAATGAAGATAGCATCGTGGAATGTAAATTCTTTAAAAGTTAGACTGCCTCAGGTTTTAGATTGGATAAGTTTGAATCAACCAGATGTTCTTTGTTTACAAGAAACAAAGCAAAATAATGATAATTTCCCGCATGATGTTTTTGAAAAGAGAGGTCTCTTTTCATATCACAACGGACAAAATACTTATAATGGTGTTGCCATAATAAGCAATAAAGAATTAATTGATGTTCAATTTGATATTCCTAATTTCTATGATGAACAAAAAAGATTGATATCTGGAATATACCCTAATGATGAAGATCCTAAGTTTCGTGTTATTTCTGCTTACATCCCTAACGGACAATCACTTAACTCAGATAAATTTGAATATAAAATGAATTGGCTCAAATCATTTATTAATTTTTTACAAACGAAAATTGATGGAATTGAAAATATTATCACTGGAGATTTTAATATTGCACCCTCAACACTGGATTGTTATGACACAAAATCATGGGATGGCAAAATTTTAGTATCTCCTCAAGAGCGAGAATATTTCGATAAATTACTTAATGTAGGATTCATTGATACTTTTAGAGAGATGAATCCTAATGCAAATGAATTCTCTTGGTGGGACTATAGAATACCTTTTAAACGAAATTTAGGGATGCGCATTGATCATATTCTTTTATCAAAAACTCTATTACCTTTTTTAAAAAAAGCCTACATCGATAAAGCGACGCGAACCCTTGAACGACCTTCAGATCACGTTCCAGTAGTGACTGAATTAAGCCTTAATCCCTAATTGTTTAAGTTTTCTATAAAGGTGTGTTCTTTCTATTCCCGTTTTTTTGGATAATTCGGTAATAGACTTATTTTTACTGAGGTGATGTTTTAGATACATAGTTTCAAACAAATCTCTTGATTCTTTAAGAGGTTTTTCATATAAAAAATCTATTTTTATTTCATCATTACTATTTATATCAAAAGATGAATTGTGTTGAATAAAGTAATTATCAACATTATCTTTATCAATGAGTTCAGTATCTGATGTCTTAATTAGTGAAACGATAATTTTATCTAGTTGGTCTAAACATTCTATTCCAGCCTTATTCCTTAATGTGTTTAAGGCCGAAATATCAAGAATCTTAAAAGGAATATTAGGATTTTTATTTAAATGAAATGTAAGAAATGCATTAGATAAATCAGGGATTAAATCTCTATCATTAGATAACTTTGGTGGTTCAAAAATAACAGCATTATTCTCATTTTCAAAAAAGCTCTCAAGTAAATCTTTCTCTTTTTCTAAAAAAATAATCTTTATTTTATTCGCAATTAACTCATTAAATATTTTTTTATTATCATGAAACTTTATTGCTCCATCAAGGCAATTTTCGAACAATACAAATTTTAGCCCTGATGTCTGAATTATATTTATTAAATTACTATTTATATCAGAAACTTTCTTCACTAAATAGTAATTAGTATTAAATAGCATTGATATAAAGATTTCTATAAAATTATTTTTATTGCCGACAAAGGCAACCAAATTATTCTTCTTAAGCTGATTGATTTCAGCTTCAATATCTCTTATAAACTTTAAATTACATTCGTCAAAAAAGGTCTTATCAGTCTTTTTTAACTCAACCGAATTTTTAAGGGCGCTCGAAATAGTCTTTAGAAGTTTTTGCAATGATATCGGTTTCTCTAGAAAATCGGTTGCGCCAATTTTTGTTGCCTCAATCGCCGTATCAATAGTTCCATGTCCAGACATCATTACAACTGGACAATTTATTTCATTATTAGATGCCCACTCTTTTAGTAAGGAAAGACCATCAATATCTGGCATCCAAATATCAAGTAAAATTAAGTTAAAAGTTTGGGATAACTTTATTTTTTTTGCTTCCAACGCATTTTCAGCCAGGTGAATTTCATAACCCTCGTCAATCAATATATCTTTTAGTGAATCTCTAATATCTTTTTCATCATCAATGATTAGAAGTTTAATTCTTACCTTATCCATTTTTAATCTCCATCAGAGGAAGAGTAATTAATATGCATACTCCGTTTGGTTTAGTATTTTTTATTTCTATATCACCAGAATGTTCTTCGATTATTTTATTTACAATTGCTAATCCCAGTCCTGTTCCTGTTTTTTTTGATGTGACATATGGCTCATAAATTTTATCAATTATTTCTGTTGGTATCCCTATTCCATTATCTTCAAATTTAAGCATAATAAAATTTTTATTGTATTTTACTGTAATCATTATTTTGGGATTCTTTATTTTTTCAGTTGCTGCTTTCGAGTTATCAAAAATATTTATTAATACCTGCCTAAATTTATTTTCGTCTATTTTTATTTCTTTAATTTTTTTAGGATAATTTTTTTTGATTTCAATATTTTGATCAGAGTATAAATAAGAAATTTCATCAATTAGCTCAGCAATATTAATACTTTTTCTTACAACGCTTGGAGTTCGTGAGTATTCGGCAAATTCATTAACCATTAACTTTAAGGCATCTACTTGTTTAATTATTGTATTAGTTGATTTATTTAATAATTCTTTGTCTGCCTCATTTAACTTACCAATAATTTTATTTTGAACCCTTTCAGCTGATAGCTGAATTGGAGTTAGAGGGTTCTTAATTTCATGTGCTAATCTTCTTGCAATCTCACTCCATGCAATTTGTCTCTGGGCTTTTGCGACTGTTGAAATATCTTCTAATACAATAATATAAGAATTTCCCGAGCTTTCATCAAGTGCTGAAAGTTTCAAGATTAAGGTTTTTTCATCTTCCTTTGAACCTATAACAATTTCTTTTGATATATCTGTGATCTTATTTTTTTTACCTAATGATTCTTCAATGAAATTAAATATCATTTGAAATTTCTGCATATCTTTAACTGCATTTTTTAAATTCTCACCAACCATATTTGATAATTTAAAATTCAGTAATTTTGCTGCCGACTTGTTATACAATTTTATTTTGATATTTTTATCAATAACCACAATTGAGGTTGCTAAATTTGTAAGAGTGGCATCTAAAAATGCTCTTGCCTCCTCCAGGCGCTTTCTATTTTTTTTAGAATTCTTTGTGGCAGTATCTAGTTGATATGTCATCGAGTTAAACGATTTGACTAATATTCCCAATTCATCCTTACCTACCTCTGGTATTATTTTTTTATAATTCCCTTTTGCTATTTGATTTGTTGCTTCGGATAATAGTGAGAGTGGCCTTGTAAATCTTCTACTTAAAACAAACGAAATTGCAACCGAAGTTAAGATTGCTAACATGAGAACGATTGTTAATGTTAACGTATAAATAATTTTTAATGAGTTTCGACTATACCTTAGTTGCTGATACTCCTCAAAAACTGACTCGACTGAAATTGCCATATTTGATATAGACTCGGGAACCGGTTGAGACAACATTAATATTTCTTCTGAACCAATTAAATCGATTGTTTGATTTTTATCGTTATAAAAAATTGGGATAAATGCTTTAAGTAATAGATTCTTATTTTTTGTTTCTTCAATTCTTCCAAAATATCCATTTTGGACTCTTCTTATATCTTCCAGGCTTATAGTTGTCGACTTTATAGTTGGATTACTTTCTGATATTGCAGATATGCTTCCATCATTTTTGTACAAAACTGCGCTTGATATACTAAATTTTTCTCTTAGATCAATTAAAATGTCCTCTCTTTTTTCATATGGCTTGTTTGCAATTGCATATGCAATACTTTTCCCCTTCAATTCAATGTCATCTATTAAAATGTCTATTGTCTTTTGCCCAAGATTTAAACCTCCCTCGAGGGCTGACTCAACACGAACATCAAACCATGACTCAATAGATTTTGTTAAGAAGTTTACGGATACCAAATATACAATTGATACAGGAATAAGGACCATTAATCCAAATGAAATGACTAATCGTAATGTTAATTTGCTACCAGTAATTTCTTTTCTTACACTTTGCAGTAATTTGAATACTTGGAAAATAATAAGAAGAAATAGACATACAACAAAGGCTATAGAAATGACCAGTAAAACTATAAAAGTATCATTTGATACTAAGTCAGTATTAGATAATGACTGTGCTAGAAGAATTAAAAATCCTAATCCAATTACAGCTACTGAGGTAATTAGGTACTTCATAATTTATTCATATCAAAAATTATCATGTTTGACTCTGCATCCCACGACTTATTGAATATATCTGCCTGAATTGCTTTCGGTAATCTTTTTTTATCAAGCTCTACCCATATTTTTAATTTGGTATTATTTAGATGAATATATTTTTTTATTATAATTTCTTTGTCGCTTAGTAAATTTTTAATAGCTTCTTGTTCATCTTCAAAAATTTTTTTATTTCCATTTATATCAATAACCTCAAAAACTTTTCTCAGTGAAAAATATTTAATTTGGTATACAAAATTATTCTGATCTATTACCTTATCAAACCAATACTTTTCTTCTTTGATTAAGTCAATTTTTAGATTAAAAACAATTGGAATACCTCTTTCAAGAAGCTCTATGATTTTTGGGGATAATTGCGAGCTTTGCTGTAGATCAATAATAATATTTTCTTGGTTATTTTCTAGCTTAATTTGACTTATGCTAATTTGATTATTTATGTTTGCAAACGTTAGGCTCAGATTAAAAATAAAGATAAAACAAAGTAATAAATGTAAATTATTTTTTTTCAAATAGTACATAAAATAATCCGTCATGAATTAATGAAGGTAATAGCTGATTATCATCTACATTTATATTTTTTGGAAATTTAATTTTAATTTCTATTGCGGTTTTCTCTTCTTTTAAAAATCTATTTACTACTGATCTATTCTCTTTCTCAAATATTGAGCACGTAACATAAAGAAGTTTACCTAAAGGCTTTAACATTTCCCATGATGCTCTTAGTAATTGAAACTGCTTTTCGTGGAAATAATCAAGATCGCCAGGCCTTCTTAACCATTTTATATCTATATGTCTCCTTACTATTCCAGATGCAGAACATGGTGCATCCAATAAAATTCTATCGAATAAATTTTTATCCCACCATGCGTTGCCAGCTTTAATTTCAGAATTTATTACTTTAAAAGTATGTCCAAGCCTGTTTAGGTTTTCATTAATTCTTTCCACTCTTTGTTTATCGGCCTCTACTGCCGTCAATTTAATTTCTTCTATCTCATTCATATGGCAAGCCTTACCGCCGGGAGCTGCGCAAGCATCTAAAACATTATAATTTTTCTTTAAATCTAGTAAATGTGTTGCGAGTTGAGCTCCATAATCTTGTATTGAAACCTCCCCCTCTTTAAAACCAGGTAAAGAATCTATTGGTATTGGTTTTTTAATTAATATTGCTTCCATGCCTAAATAGAGATGCTCAATATGATATTTTTCCAATTTTTTAATGTAGTTGCTAATACTTCCTTTTTTTATATTAACTCTAATTATAAGGGGTGGATGTGAGTTTCCTATATCAAGAATATTTTCCCAAGATTTTGGATATTCATTTTTTATTAGATTTATCCACCAGATAGGATAACTATATTTTGCTTCATCAATCTTTTCAGCCTTGTCTAGGATACTAACCTTTTCCCTAAGAAAGGATCTAAGCACACCATTTACGAATTTAGTGTGTCTTTTATTTATCATATTTGATGCTGAAACAGCTTGATCTACTACTGTGTATGAATTTGACCGATTAGAAATGAGTTGAAATAGTGCGACATGAAGCAATGATAAAATTAAAGTGTTGGATGGCATTCTTTTAACTAATTTGTTGATAACAAATTTTGTTTTGCCATATGAGCGAAGAGTACCAAAAACCAGATCTTTTATCTGAGAAATATCTTTTGGACTAATTTTATTTTCTTGTGAGTATTTTTGAAAAACTTTATTTAAATTATTGCCTTCTATTACATCTATTACTATTCCTGCGGCCGATAGTTGAGCTTCTTTCACTTGTTAACTGAATTAATTTTCATGACTTGATGCCCTTTTACAAAATCTGAGGCTATCATTGTTTTCTTTCCTTCAAGTCGAACTTCCTCTAATTTTAAGATCCCTGAAGAAAGCTTTAATAGTAAGTCTTCTCCATGTAAGAATAATTTTCCTGATGCTAAATTATGCTTAATTTCTTTTTTATTATAAATATTTGCTCTAACAATCTTCAGGCTCTTTCCTTCAAAATTAATATTAATCATTGGGAATGGATTAAATGCCCTAATCTTCTGACATAAAACTTCAGGTGAATTATTAAAATCAGCGATAGCCTCTAATTTATTTATTTTTTTTGCATAAGTAACATTCTCTTCATTTTGTTTCTCCAGCTTTATTACTTTTCCTCTTTCAATATCGTTTAGTAAGGTAGTGATCAATGATGCCCCAATGTCTGATAATTTTTTAGATAAAGAATCAGTCGTATCTTCTTCTGATACAGATAATTTTTCTTTCATTATCATAGGCCCCGCATCAAGTTTATTGACAACCTTCATAATTGTAATGCCCGCTTCCTTATCTCCCGCCTCTATGGCTCTATGAACAGGTGCAGCTCCTCGCCACCGAGGTAATAGGGAGGCATGAATATTGTATATATGTCCGTTATATGCGTTTAAAATTTCGTCTGGAATAATTAAGCCATAGGCTACAACAATTAAAATATCTGCTTTCTTTGTAGTGATTTTATTTATAGCCTCCTTATTATTTATTAAAACTTCAGGTTGATACACAGGGATGTCAAGCTCAATTGATTTTTGCTTCACGGGGCTTTTTTTAATATTCATGCCCCTGCCTGACTTTCTATCAGGCTGTGTCAAAACCAATTTTATTTCAAAACCAGCTAAATAAATTTTCTCTAATGCTGGCACAGCAAATTCTGGGGTTCCAGCAAAAATAATGCTTATTTTTTTTATGTTCATTTACTCATCTTATATAATTTTTTCTTAATTCTACTTTTCTTCAAATTTGACAAGTAATCAACAAATACTTTTCCCTCTAGATGATCCATTTCATGTTGAATACAAACGGCTAACAAACCTTCGGCTTCTAATTCGAATTTTTTAGCATTTTCGTCTAAAGCAGATACTTTGATCCATTCAGCCCTTTTAACTTTTTCAAAAATTTCAGGTACTGACAAGCAACCTTCCTGATTAATTTTCTCTCCTTTTTTTTCAAGGAGAACTGGGTTTATCAAAACTAGCAAATCATCCTTATCTTCTGATATATCAATTACTATTATTCTCTGATGAACATCTACTTGCGTTGCTGCCAAGCCAATTCCGGGTGCTTCATACATCGTTTTAGTCATTGCTGAGATTAATTGTTTTGTTTTACTATCAACAATCTTTACCTCACTGGCAACCTTGTATAGCCTTGGATCAGGATATTTTAGAATGTTTAGTGTTGTCATTTTATATTTCTGTAAAAAAAAATTTGAATTATTTGCTTTAGTTACATATCTGATATTATACCTATAAGGATTTATATATTCTTTAACCAAACTTTAGGGCTAAAAAAATGTTAGATCTACTCATTTATCTATTCGAAAATTATATAAGTACAAAACCTAAATTAAATATGAATGACATTACAGTTGAGCTTGAAGAAGCAGGCTTTAATGACAAAGATATTTCATCTGCGTTTGATTGGTTTAATCATTTGGAAAAAATTAGTAATGGTTTTGAGCTAACAAATAAAGATAGCTTAAGAGTTTTATCAAAAAAAGAATATGAGAAAATTTCTAGTGAGGCTTTTACCTTTCTAACGTTTTTACTCAACGCAAAAATTCTTAATTCAACAGAATTTGAAGTAATTTTAGATCAAATTATGATTTTGAATCAAAAATCTATCAACATTGATGAAATGAGATGGATTGTTATGATGACATTATGGAAAAGTGGGAAAGAAAATAGCTATCTATTTGTCGAAGACTCACTATTTCAAAATAAACGTACAGAACTTCATTAGTATTTAAGATATATTTTTTATTATCTTTGACAATGTCTTTGAATAGTTTAATGAATAAAAATGTATGCTTGGGACGCCATATTGAATCAATGTTTCAGATAGTTCGCTTATAAAATCTACGCCAAACTCTCTAAGTGATTCTAAATCATCTGAATAGTCTTCTAGTTTAAATTTTAACCATCTTGGTATCTCAGCTCCACAATTGTTTGCGAACCTAATAAGTTGTTTACTGTTATAAATTGGCATAATCCCCGGGACAATTGGGATATTTATTGAATTCTTCTGGCATTCATCAACGAATTTGAAATACGCATCAACATTATAAAAAAACTGAGTTATCGCTGAATCTGCACCGGCTTCGACTTTATTCTTAAAGTTTATAAAATCTTGTTTTGCCGTTTCTGATTCAGGATGAACCTCTGGGTAAGCGCCCACATCAATTTTAAAAGTATCTCCCATTTCTGATTTAATAAAATTGACTAACTCATTCGCATAATTAAGTTCGCCAAAATTTATGCTCCCGGAAGGGTTATCACCTCGAAGTGCCACTAAATGATTTATTTTATTCGACTTATATTTATCTAGTAACTCTTTAATTTCTGCTTTTGATGATGAGATGCATGAGATGTGTGGTGTTGCATTAAAACCTGACTTTTTGAGATCTAAAACAGTATCTAAGGTCTTTTCTTTGGTCGAACCTCCTGCACCAAATGTAACTGAAAAAAATTCAGGGTTATACTCATTAAGTTCTTTAGCTGTTTGCATCAACTTAGTAACCCCCTCTTGAGTCTGAGGGGGATAAAATTCAAAACTTAATGTTGTATTCCGAGCCATTAAATTATTCTAAT
>Ga0209505_1001439_pt1 | contig 16569 bp, 11 predicted proteins | sample COGITO_mtgs_1103_2_FD_184794 | JGI IMG/M metagenome (GOLD analysis project Ga0209505, IMG submission 184794) | Pelagic marine microbial communities from North Sea - COGITO_mtgs_110331 (SPAdes) (version 2) | ecosystem: Environmental > Aquatic > Marine > Epipelagic ... | reverse complement strand
TGTTGGGAAAAATGCGTGGACGACGCGAAGGCGAACGAGGAAGATTTCGTCGCGAAATGTGTCGAGGAAACGACCGCGCTGAGAGAGTGCATGATGAAAGATCCCGGATATTACGGGGAAATGGACGACGAGGGTGGCGGTAATGATGATGATGATGACGATGACGACGATGAGAAAAGTAAGCGTAGTGAGAATAATAAAAGTAGGAGTGAGAGTAGTCGAAAAGATAGGAGTAGCGAGAAAGAGCAGAAGAGGTGAAAGAACAACAACGACGCGTACGATGAATAAATAACAACAGTAACGATTTAATCGGAGTCGTCGGAACTTTCCGCCTCGCTTCCAAAACCCCCGAAGCCACTTTTCTCTCGTTGGCGCATCTTTTCGGCTTCGCGTTCGGCGGCTCGACCGATGAGTTTCGGCGCCGGCAACGCCGCGCGTTCTTTGGCTCTTTTTTTCGCCTCTTTTGCGGCTGCTTCCGGGTCGTCGAATCCGTGGAAACCGCTGGTTTTCTCGTTCTTACGAGGACTTTTTGGTTTTGGACGCGAGCGGCTTCGTTCGGGGACGTTTATCGTCGCCTTTTGTACCTCTTCTTCTTCTGGATGCGTTTCTTTTCGCGCTTCTTCTTTGTCTTCTTCTTTTTTCGCTTCCCCGCCGCCGTCTGCTTTCTTTTCTTTCTCTTTGCTATCATCGCTACTTTCCCCCGCCGCGTTCTTTTCCGGTGCTGCTGCTTTCGTCAAGGAGTCTTCATCACTCGTGCTGCTCGTAGTAATGGTGGTAGTATTTTTTGTATCCGCCGCCGCGTCTGCTAAAATCGCGTCGCCTTCGCGCGGTATCCCTCCCGGCGGAGAAGCGCACGCCATCAACGCGTTCGATAAAGCGCTACTCACCGGTTTCAAGTTCTTCCCTAACCACGCCAATCTCCCAGTTAACGATCGACTTCGTCGGTGTTCTACAATCTCTTTCGTTTTTTTGCTCGAAAACCCAGCCAATGAACACAAAATAGACACCACTGTCTCGTCGTTTCGTTCCAAAAACGCCGTCAAATGTTCTCTCGTTTGCTCTCGGTGCGAAGCCAACGTTTCTAACTGGTAGACCAAATCGTCCAACTTTTCGTTCTTTTTCGCCAGCACTTTCAACGCGTGGTCTTCTAAATACTGCAACTGCTCTCCTTGTAAGTTCGCCGCCACTTCCAACGCTTCCGTGCTTTCCTGCAACCTCTCCTCTAACGAGTACTGATACGTATCCATGAACTTACCTTTAATCGTTTCAATCTCCTTATCCTTCTCGCCGATTAACCACTTCTGTCTTCCGTTATCTTCCTCCACTCTCGCCAATTCCGTCGTCAACTTCCGCGCGTGTTCGGCAATCTCCCCAGAATGTTCGCTCGCGTTCACACCAATCAACCCAAATCCAGCGGAGGTGACTCGATGTTTCGCCGCCTCGCCTTCCAACACGGTCACTCTCGTTTTCAACTTTGCAATCTCCTCCACCGCGGCTAACAACAGCGCGCGATTGACGCCGTCTTCCGTCTCTCGAATATTTGCCACCTGCTCAGACGATACCTCGTCTTGCAAACCAGGCACTAAACTCCTCAACCCGGCGTTCTCGGCTAATATCGTCTCCTTCTCGATTAAATGTTGCGCGACAATCTGCCGCACGTTCTCGTCCTCGTAAAATTTCAACCGTTCCACCGTACTCACCGGTACCTTCACGTACGTCGGCTTCAAGTTCACGTTCGTTTCCAACGGCATCCATTTCGCCGCGTATTGCGTCGCTTGAAACCTCGCCACCGACTCCGCCGCTTTCAAAGCGTACTCTCCAACCTCTTCCTTCGCGTCCGTCAGCGCTTGCCCGAACGCGTCCGCCGTGTGGTGCACTTGCGTTGCAAACGACAATCGGTCCAACGCGTTGTGCACTTTCGTTTGCGTCTCCTCTTCGCCGTCAAAGTTCACTCTCGCGGATAAGAAATCCAATTTCGCCGCCAAGCGATTCGAATCGAATTGATTTTGTGGTGAATTCTGCGCGGACTTTGACGACTGTCCTCCTAAACCTCCTCCCATCGATCGCTCTTTCCTCGTTTTCCCATCCGGCGTCAAGGATGATGTCGTCGTTTGCCTCGTCGTAAATTTAGGAACCGGAAGCGCTTTTTTTTTGTTGTACTTGTCGTCATCATCGTCAACCATTATTAGTAGTAGTATTACTCTCTCTCTGACTCTCTGTCTCGTCGAGTGTGCGCGCGCGCGTGGTTTCGTCTGCTGAATGTGACGCTTCTTCCAAAAGACAAATTCGCCTCAAATGTATTTAGGGTCTCGGTGGCTTCCACATTCTAAAAATGGATAGACCTCTCCTCTTCAAAACTTTGAGATGACCGAGGGCGACGCGGAGAGAGGCACCGCCCCGATGCCTTACGCTTCGGGAGGAGGAGGAGGAGGAGGAGGCCAACAAAAGTCTCCACCGTCGTCGTTGAAAAAATCCCAATCCTTTCGCAACGAATATTCCTCCCCGTCCTTCGTCCTCCGGGAATCTTTGGAGACCAGATTGCTCTCTCGCTTTTCAAAGCTGCATCGGAAAAAGATATGCTCGAACGATGCGCAGAACTCGTGGAGCGAGTTACTGAGCAAGTGTTTGCCGAGCCAGAGGCAAGCGTTGAGGTTTTTGTGGCGGCAGACTGTGGTCATAGTGTTGATCACGAGCGTTTCGTTAGCTCTGAAGCACGTGGAGAATGAGTTTTTAAAGAAGGAGGCTTTGGAGAGTGGCGAGGACGTCTCGAGCGTGAAGTTGTTATCGACGATGGATGCGTTTTACGTCGTCGCGACGGTGATGACAACCATCGGGTACGGGAACCTGAGTCCGGTGAGTTACAGAGGGAAACTTTTGATTGCAATTTTTAGCGTGCCGTTAATTGGTAGGTTCGGTATGCTTCTCGGGTCGTTGGCGAACATGCTGCTCGATATCGCGAGAGTGTTGACGCACGTCTTTATTCGGTGCTTCGGGTTGAGAGTGCCTTTGAGATTGAGCATCGACCAGTCAAAACTGTTAAAAGCGCTCGCCGCACAAACGACCAGAGAGTATGGGGCGATCGATTTGAACTACAAAATACACGTCGACGAGTTGCAGCCGTTTTTAAAGTGTTTAGGAGGCGGTTGGGAAAAAGTTGCGGTGTCAAATTTAGAGAGGCACTTGGAGCACTCGAACGCATGCACGAAGACGACGAAGATTCAAGTGAGCGAGCTGATCGAGTTATTGAGTTTAATTCGAGCGAATCATAACATCGCGTACGAGAAAACGACTTTTTATAGCGCGGGTGTGTTGTGCTGGATTTGGTTCTTTATGGGCTTTATTTATTATAGCGCGGATTGGACAGACGTGAACTCGTTTTACTTTTCCGTGATTACGTTGACGACGGTCGGATTCGGGGACTTCTATCCCGAAGGTTTTAGCGATATCATGTTCTGGTATTTTTGGGTTTTGTTAGGTTGCGGTTCTTTCGCGGCGATGTTGAGCACGTACTCGACGATTACGCACGCGCAAGAAGTACAGGCGCACGCGTTGGCGAAACTACGAAGGGCGATTGGGCATCGAGCGAGTTTGAAAGAAAAGCTCATGGAAAGCGAGATGATGATACGAACGATAACAGAAGGCGAGAAGAGCATTAAGGAATTGAAAACGGCGAGTTCAATTGTAAAAGCGCGGGAGGAAAATGCAAACGGCCGAGATGAAGACGACGCGTCTCGGTCTGGCACGCCCGCGCTTTTCAATACGAGCGATTCGCAACTGTCCTTCCAAGACTCGTAGACAAGCAAACGTAGTACATATAATATATTTTGTACGCGTGTAGTATTTATTCCATGTAATATGAAATGACCGAGTATTTCTAATATCTCAAGGTTCCTTTTTAACCAGTGTTTGATTCAGGGTCTGTACATGTATTAGAGTTTAGGAGTGCGTTTGTCCCCAAACATTTTTTAGGGCAAAAACAACTCTTCACAAGACGAACCATTCATTCATTACACGCACGTTATTGTTGCGCTGCTTTGAAACGCGACCACACAACAAACCTTTCGGGGCAAATTAGTATTATTAAAAAGAGAATGACGACGACGACGAGGATTCAGACGAGGATTTTTTTCGGCGCAGGATGCGGTTTGAGTACTCTCAGTAAAAGAAGAAGAACGAGCGCTTCGATGATTAAGAAAAGGAGCAGCGCCGTCAACAACAACGACGAAAAGAGATTCTCTTCTTCTTTTGTTCTTCAAGCGACGACGAAAGAAACGAACGACGAGGAGGAAAAAGAAGAAGAAAAGGAGACAGAGGAAAAAAAGAAGACGTTCGAGGAGTTCCTCTCCATTTCCTCCGCGATGAAAGCGACGGAATTGAAAGAAAGTTTGAAACAGTTGCGAGTGCCACAATCGCCCGGGAAGAAAATCGACCTGGCGGAGAGATTGGCCTACGCCAAAGTGGACGAACAAGACGGGAAAGATCCACTGAAGATGTATAAAATGAGGAAGAAAGAAGAAGAGTCGACGAAAGAGAACGTAGCGCGAGAGTTGAACGATCGACGGGAGAGGAGGAGATTGAGAAGCGGGAGGATGCCGACGACGACGACGAGGAGGAGGGCGGCGGCGGAGGCGGCGACGACCGATGCAGGTATTGAAGACGCGGAGTTTACCGTGGCAAATTCGGCGAACGTGGAGAATGTCCTGAAAGAGACGTTTCAAGGGGAGGAGATGACGGAGCGAAAACGGTCGTACGCGAGAGATCATTTGTTGAATTCGTTCGTAAACGCGTCGACGAGCGAAAAGGCGAAAGGATCATCATCGGGAGGAGAGAGCGACGCTTCGCCTTCCAGTGATGAAGCGATGTGGTACACGATTGAATGCTCAGAAATGCGAGAAAACGCGGCGATGGCAAATTGCTTGAACGTTTCTGGAGTGGTGGACGTGTGGTGTCCGCGAAAACCTCCCCCCGGGTTTGTTTTGGCCGAAGAAGAGACGCACGGGAGAACGGATTTAGAAATTCGACAATTGATTGTTGAGGGCGAACCGATACAGGCTGGGTTCATCCTCGCGAAAATTGCAAACATGTCTCAAGACACTATTCGAAGTTTAGAGAGCGAGTACTTTGTCCAAGGTTTGGCGACGGGTGGGACGACGAGTTTCGGGAAAAGACAGGCGACGCGACGCGAAATCGCCGAGCCGATTGACCCCGGGTTGTTTGAAAGTTTAATCCGAGCTTCGGCGCCGACGATTGTGTCCAGAGTTGAATACGACGCGAAAATTAAAGAATTGATGAGCGAGATGGATTTGTCCAAGAGAGAGGAAGAAGAGACAAACATTTATGGCGTGAAGATGAAGAAACGCACGGAACGGGTCGCAGAGTTGAGAGCGGAGAATCCAACCGAAGAAGAAGAAGAAAAGAAAGCGAAGAAAAAGACGTACGATTTAGAAATATTTAACGGACCGTTCAAAGGGTTTCACGGAAATGTCGTCGAACGGTTAGAAGACGGCGTGGTTCGCGCCGAGGTCGTCATCTTCGGAAAAACAAACACGGTCACGCTGGAATCGTCCGAGTATCGAGAAACGTCTAAACCCCCGTCGAAATGAAAAACGAGAGAAGAAAAACGAGAGAGAGATGATACATTTGTACATTATATAATACACTAATCGAAGAACTACTATAACGACTATTCTTTCTATTTGTTGTTTGCTAAATCTATCGAACTGACGAACTGATACAACGCCACCGCTTCCGGCGAAGGCATCTTCAACTCCACGAGTAAATGTTTCGCTTCCAACGCAAACTTTTTACTAAAAATTCTCGCCTTGTCGCCTTCTCTCCGTTTCATCACCGCGTCTTTTAACAACGACACGCGTAACTTCAAATTATCCATCGCTTCGTTCGCGGATCTGTTTTCTTTATCCTCTCTGTACTTTGCGTCTAACGCGTAGACGTACTGGGAAAGAAACTCGTTGTACCGCGCGCGAACCCGCTTCGCGGCGGCTTCGATTCTCGCGCTATCGTTCCTCCTCTCGTATTCAAACTCTATCCTGCTCACCGCGGCTTCCCAAAACTCCATCGTTTTCCGCGACAGTATTTTATCTTTTATATCGGCGATATCATCATCGTCAAAATCGTTCTCATCATCGTCTCGTTCTTCTTTTCCTTCTCCTAAAACTCCTCCTCGACCCGGAAATAAAATCTCTCGCGTCGCAAACACCTCGCCGGCGACTGTTGGATTCTTGTTGGAACAACCACAACTCATCAGTGCGAATTTCAACGCGTTTGATGCATCTCTCCTGATCATATCGACGACCGCTTTCGTTTCCTTGGGTAACAGTTTCGTCGAAATCGCCTTCTCCAGCAGTAAACCCTCCTTGTCGTCGTCGTCTGAATCGTCGTCTGAATCGTCTTCATCATCGAGCAGCAGCAACCCTTCCATCGCGCGTCGAGACGCCTCCTCGCGCGCGACCACGGGGGATGACGACGATGACTCTCCAAAAGCAGTCGCAACACCACCACCGTCACAAAAACCACTCAAAATCTTCTCACTCGCGTACCTGATGTCCTCTATCTGTATTCTTCTTCTTCTTCCGGTTGTAGGGCTTTTGTTGTTCTCGTTGTTGTTGTTCTTGTTCTCGCTCTCCTTTGTGTTCATATCATCATAACTTTTAAGGAAAACGTGACCTTTAAAAAAACAGTCCAAAAAGACGAGCGCAAAAAATCCAACGAAGCAAATATCCAAAAGAGATAAAAAGTTTTTGTGCTCTTGTTTTATTTTAAGGTTAATTAAAATGGTTTTTTTGCGCACGCCGGCGCAAACACGCAACAACGCGCTTAAAAGCGCATTTTTACGATCGCGTGAAAGGGAAAAAGAGGTCTCTCTCACTCTCTCTCTCTCTTTCTCTCTTCTGTTTGTGTCGTTGTTGTTTTTGTTCGAACGCATCGCGCGTGGTGCGTTTTGAAAGCGAAGAAGAGGAAGAAAAAAAAACGATTCGGAAAAATTTTTTTTGCGCGCGCGAAAAGGCACAAATATATTGCACACAGTTTTCGATTTTTTCCCTCTCTCCGGTCGTCGTCGTCGTCGTCGCGTGCCACCACCCCGAGAGAGAGAGAGAGAGAGAGAGAGAGAGGTGCGCGCATCTCTTCAAAAACGCTCCTCGTCTCTCGTTTTGCGAAACATACTTGTGTGTGCTCTCTCTCTGTTCTTTCGCTGCTGCTCTGAATATTTTTTATTCTTTTTCTTCATGCAGAGAAGTGGATAAAAAAAAGCGGTTTTTCGGTCGTTTCAGATTTTTCGACGGGATTTTTTGATTCAAAAAGTGCCTCTCGCGTTTCCCCATTTAACCTAAGAAAGAATTCGCGCGCAAACGACGAGCGGACAAACGAGAGACGGCAACATCTTGCGAACGCGCGATCGCGAAAGAAAGAAGAACAAAACGTTATTTATATACCATCGGACTCGAATCTTTTTGTTATGGGAGATTCGAGTCAACAACAACAGCAGTACGCGCTCGTGGCGCAAATGCTCGCCGCCCAGCACCAAAACCAAAACGTACAAAACAACAATTCCGCGCAAAGGATGATGGAAAACAACGCGAACGCTCAAAACAACAACGCGAACAATACCAACACCTTTCACCCGCAGTTTCCGTTCGTGAATTATAATTTGCACGGACAACCCGTCGTCGTGAACCAAATGAGTCAACAACAACAACAACAGTACGCGAACAACGGAAAACCAACGGCAAATGGTCAAAAAAGCGTCCTCGTCGGTGCCACGATGGCACCTTCGGAAGGGCATTTTTTGCCCCAAAATACAAGCGCGAGCGGATATACTTTCGGCGGACAACAACAACCTATTCCAACGCATCACACGGTGAACGGCCAAACGGTGAAAGTACGCAAACCGTACACGATCACGAAACAGCGCGAACGGTGGACGGAACGCGAGCACGACCGGTTCGTGGAGGCGTTAAAGTTACACGGGAGAGCGTGGAGGAAAATCGAGGAGCACATTGGGACGAAGACGGCGGTGCAGATTCGAAGCCACGCGCAGAAGTTCTTCGCGAAATTACAGAAGGAACATCAGAAGAATTTAGAGGCGGACCAATTATCGGACGTGACGAGAGGTGGTGGGACCACGGAAGGGGAAGATGGAGCGACGGCGACGAGAGATACGCAGACGAGTGGCGAAGGCGGTTTGACGCAGACGACGGAGAATATTAAAGACGCCGATACGGCGAAGAAGATTAGCGGGAATAATAATTCCAAGTTGTTGATTCAAGCGTTGATGGGGAAGAAGAGTAAGAGCGAAGTGACGGGAAATACAAAGGAAGAAGACGAGGCGGAGTTGTTGAGTAACTTGGCGGCGAGTGGAGATAAGCCCGCGACGGTGAAGAGGACGTCGAGCGTGTCCACGGGAGGGAAGACGACGGCTTCGGATATTCCGCCGGCGAGACCGAAACGGAAACCGTCGCACCCGTACCCGAGAAAACAAAGTTCATTGACCGAGAGACAAGTACGAGAGATTTTACCAGTTGGTTTCGTGAACGTTAATAATAATAAGAAGAAGAAAGGGCATTCGATCAACAACTCTTTGATTGACGTGGCGAACGTTGAGCAGCACGCGTCCGCGTCGGCGGCGCAGGCGCTCATGAACGCCACGTCTGAAATGGTTCGCAACAGAATGATTCAAGAGATGCAGATGCAACATTTATTGCAACAACAACAGCAACAACGACAAAATAATAAGAATGGGAATAACAACGATACGACGGCGAATCCGCTTCTCGCGCATCTCGCGATGCAACAAGAAGTTCCGAATCCGTTGTCGCAGCTGCATGCGCTCATGGCGGCGAATCCGATGTTTACCGCCATGAACTTTGGCGGAGGTCTTCCGGGTATGCCGAATATGGCTGCTGTTGCCGCAAACAGCAACGGCAGCTCGTTCATTCCCAGCTTCGCGACTATGAATAACAACAACAACAATAACGCAAAGCTGACGACGACGACGACGACTGACGCGAATAATAATAAAAGTGGAACCGAAGAAGCTAAACCGACAACAACTACGACGACGGATAAAACAAAGAACTCTGAAGTTTCCGAAGACGCAAAAGCATCACTCAAGCCGAATTCGCAGTCTGCATTCTCTGGTTACGTGAGACCAACGACGACAACGACGACGACGAATAGTAATCAATATCGTCAAACCGGAAGCGCGGCAACCACGACGACGACGGCGAATAATATCAATAACAGTAGTAATAACAACAATGATTCCGCCGTAATGGCTGCGGTGCAACAACATCAACAGATGCAGTATTGGAACGCGCAAATGGCGGCGTTGGCGGCGATGCAAGATCCGAATAGCTTTGCACAGTTCCTCCAGCACCAGCAAATGGGTAACATGGCGATGGCGCAACAACAACGACAACAACAAAACAACATCGCGTACCCCGCAGGTGTCAAGTCGGAAGCCGCGACGGCGACGCAAGAGAAAAACGCTGCTGGTGAGGTGAAGACGGCTAGAAAGGCCCAAGCGGCGACGCAAACGCCAGCGGCGGCTACTGATGCAGGTAAAACGGCGAAGATGATTGCAGCGTCGCGAAAACCGAACGCTCCGCAAGTCCCGAAAGAGATTGAACTTGCCGTCGCCAATAAGGAAAAAAGTCCGGACTCAGATAAGGCCACGGAAGAAGAAGAAAATAAAAACGCCGACAACGGTAACAAAGATACCATCACGAACACGACGACGACGACGACGACGACGACTGGAAGACGCTCTCGACGAGCGGCAGCGGTTGTCGCCGCGGAGAAGGTCACGAAGCAAGTCAGCGGTGGGAGAGCTACGCGCCGAAACAACAACGGAGGTAGCGGGAGCGGAAGTGGGAGCGGTAGTAGGAACCAAAACCAACCCGGAGGCAATAAGAATCAAGGCTCGAGCGGTAGTGATGGTTCTGACGACGTCGCGCAGAAAGGTTTCGAAACCACCTCGTTTCACGTGTATCAACAAGAAGAATAGGGAGTACATAGTATCAACAATCCCTTCTTCCCGTTGCTGTGAATGGATGTATATTTCATCGATATAACATTGTATTTGTAATTGTATTTTTTAAACATGAATAAGTAAAACAGTATTCTTGTTTCAAGCGTGTCTCTCTCCTTTCTTCTTCTTTTCTCTCCGGTGTTCATAACGCGTTACGAAAACACTCATCAATCCTTCGCGTCGTCAAGCGGCGTGGTTGGTTCAATTTCTTCTTTTTCTTCCCCTTTTTCTTCTTCTTCTTCTTCTTCTTCTTCTTCTGGCTCTTTTCTCTTCCTATCGTCCACGTCGTGCGCAAACGCGCCGCTTTTCTTCGTCAAAAGCTCGTTCGCCGCCAACACCGTTCTCCGCTCCAAGTCTTTCTCTTTCGCGATGACGCGATCGAAGTGCGCGTTCATCTCCTTCCCGAAATCTTCGAACGTTTCAATCTTCACGTCGACGAATTTCCCTTCGCACATTTTCCTCAACCTCGCCTCGACCAGTCTCATTTTCTCTTCTTCTTTCTTAATCTCTTCCGGATATTTCTTAATCTCCTCCATCTGACTCGCCAGCTTTTGGTACTCCTCGAGTAACTTCACCCTGTTTCGCCTCTTCTCCTCTTTTTCTCTCAAGTGTTCGAACGTTTCTCTTTTCAACTCTTCTCTCAAGCGACAGATTTCTGCTTCCTGGTGGTTCATCTCTTCTTGTAAATGTCTCAGCTCTTCCTCTCGTTCTCTCGCTTTCTTCGTCTCCTTTTCCAACGTCGCTTTCTTCTCCTCTTCCTCGTGTTTTTTCTCTTTCAATTCTTCTTGATATTTCTTCTCCATGTCTTCCAACGCCTCGCATTCTCTCTTCAACTTTGCCACGATATCTTCGCGATCGAACTCGCGAGAAATCGTTTCCATCGGGTCGTTTTCATCTCCATCTTTTCTCTTGTTCAAATACTCGCAGTTGTTCGTGGCGTTGGAGAACATCGAGGAGAACATCGTATACTTTTTGTGTCAGGTTCTTTTCTTCGTTGAATGTGTTGAATCTCCTTCTGTCAGAGATGTGGTGAATCGAAAAGACGTTTTTCTTTTTTTAAGAGGTCAAGCAAAAAAAAAAGCTGTCCAGTCATTTTTGCCTCAAAAAAAGGCGGAGCAGCCGCCCACAGAAGAAAGGGAAGGTTTTCTCTCTGTACACGAGTAGAATAAAACGCTCGATTCTTTTCTTGATATTCTTGTCTGTTGTTGTTGTCTCTCCAGAGCGAGAGAGAGAGAGAGAAAGAGAAAGAAGAGTGCAAATACAGAGAGAGAAGTATATTTTCTTCGAGGGAGCGCCGCACGGAGGAAGAAGAACAGAGAGAGAGCGAGAGAAGAGTGATTACGTTGGTATCTTTTTTTGTCCGATGATGATGATGATGACCGACGGGGAAAAGAAAATCGAGTTCTCGAACGGGAAACTGTTATTGGATTCACGCACGGCGATCTTATCCGGCGGCTCGCTCGCCTTATCCACGATTCCGAATAAGAAGAGCGCGTTTATATCGAACGACCCGACCGTACAGATTTTACGAAAGGTCGCCACGAATTCACCGAACGACGCGCAAAGCAGGCACGTTTTACAGTTTAGCACGAACACAGAACCATTGGTGAGCTCATTCATGTGCACGGCGAGATGTAAACTGTGGTGGATGTCCCCGGCGTGGGGGAGAGATTTAGGGAAAGACTTACCCGCAGAGACGCAGTATTTGATGCTCGAGCTCGGGGAAGACGGGAAGAGCGGATACGTGTGCATTTTGCCGCTGTCGGGAGATAAGTTCAGAGCGACTTTGTCCGGGTTTCATCCAATGTGGGAAAGGCGAGGGTCTTTTCTCGTCGTCGAGAGCGCGTGCGAGGAAGTGAAAGCGGACGGGATCGATAACGTGGCGATCATATCGTGGGCGAATAATCCGTACGATGCGTCGAAAAAAGCGATTAAAATGGCCAGTTTAGTTTTGAAAGAGAGCTTTAAACCGAGAGAGGAGAAGGTGACGCCGCCGGTGGCGGACGTGTTCGGGTGGTGCACGTGGGATGCTTTTTACGAGAAAGTCAGTCCGAAACGAATCGGGAAAGGGTTGACGAGTTTACAAAACGGGAATTCGCCCCCGAAGTTTGTGATTATCGACGACGGGTGGCAGAACGTAGAGCCAGATAAGGAGTATAGAAACAGTCGGACGTCGACAACGGGAAGTAGTAAAGACAATAGCCGAGAACCTAGCAAAAACGACGAAGACCAAGTAATAGAAGAAGAGGACGAATTCGACGACGGCGACGAAGACGACGACGAAGCGCAAGCGCCGTTGACAACTCCGACGGTTACGCCGCCTGGGTATATTGCAGCGTGGTTTTACGCGTTTTATTGGCGGAGGTTACACGCCATGCGAGCGCACGGCGTGTTTTGGCATACCCTTCGTATTTTGATCAATTACGTGTTGTACGCGTTTGTGGCCATGAAAACGGCGTCGTTGTCGTATTTCAATCACAGAGTCGTGTCTATTCGAGCGAATAAGAAGTTTTCTACGTTTACGGGGTTCCGGAGAGGCAGCTTTAGTGGGAAACGTTCGCCGTTTGGGAGTTTAGCGTCGTTGGCGGGCAAAGCCGGGAAAAAGATGCAAAAAGCGATAAAAACGGTGGGTAGTTTAGAGTTTTTGGATAAAATGTCCCCGCCAGGGTCGCCAAAGTTTTCGCATTCGAGACCGTCGTTAGATTCTTTGCGGTCTGCGGACCAGCAGATGGATTTAGCTGGACATGAAAAGAATAAACTGCGAGGCGAAATCGACGGGCTAGGCAACGTCGTTCGAGCGATTAAGAAAAAGTACGACGTGGATTACGTCTACTGTTGGCACGCGTTGCTTGGGTATTGGGGCGGCGTGCACCCAGACGAAGAGAATGTGAGAGAGTTTGGCGCGAAACTAAAGTATCCGAGACACAACCCGTCGTTGTTAGCGGTGGAGCCTTCGCAGGCGTGGGATCCGTTGACCGTGTGCGGCGTCGGAGTCCCGGCGCCGGAGAAAATGCAACACTTTTATAACGAGTTGCACGAATACCTCGCCGCGGCTGGTGTAGATGGAGTCAAAGTAGACGCGCAAGCTGTCATTGGCGCGTTAGGCTACGGGAACGGACCGAACGGTGGAGGCCCGGCGTTGGCGAGAAACACCCACGAGGCTTTGGAGAAATCCGTCATGAAATTTTTCCCGACCAACGGGTTAATCAATTGCATGTGCCATTCCACGGAGAACTTGTACAACTTTAAAATGTCAAACTTAGCGAGAGTGTCGGACGATTTCTATCCGACCAACGAGGCTTCGCACACGGTTCACATCGTCAACGTGTCCTACAACTCCATGTTTATGGGTGAGATTGTCATTCCGGATTGGGACATGTTTCAATCGGCTTCGAGTACTGGAGGGTTACACGCCGCCGCGAGAGCGGTTGGAGGATGCCCAATATACGTCTCAGATCATCCAGACAAACACGACTTTAACGTTTTAGGCCAGTTGGTGATGCCGTCTGGGTCGATATTACGCGGGAAATTTCCCGGTCGCCCGACGAGAGATTGTTTGTTCAAAGACGTGTGTAGAGACGGGAAGACGGCGTTGAAAATATGGAACAGAAACAGCGTCGGTGGTGTTGTCGGGACATTCAACGTCCAAGGCGCGTGTTGGTCCCGAGAAGTGAACCAATACATTTCGTTTGGCGGTAAAGACGGACAAACGGTATCCGCGTGCGTGCGACCGCGAGATATCGAAGGCTTTCGTTCCCAATACGGTGGTAGTAATAATAATAGTCCCAGTGAAAAAGACGAGGAAGTCTCGAGTAGGAAAGAGTCATCTGGACAGAATGGCAACAACGGACCAAATGCCATAGGCGACCAAATGTTTGCCGTGCGTTCGCACCGAACTGGCGATGTCGACATCTTGCGTCTTCACGAAAAGACCGAAGTCGCGTTGACGCGCAAAGATTGGGACGTGTTCACCATCACGCCCGTGTTTGAGTCCTTCCGCGCCAGACGCTCCGCACCAGACGAATCCTTCGAAGAGGAAGGCTTATCTTCCGTGGACACGTCCGTACCTGCCACTCCGGAGATCGCTTCTCCGATCAAAGCGAAGCCACCTTCCACGGAGAACAGTCCCATCGAAAGTGGAAGCGTAAAGCTCAACAACAACAACACCGCCGAGAAGAAAACTACCCAACAACTGATCAAAAAACTCAAACGCGCCAACATCCGCTTCGCCTGTTTCGGCCTCTCGAAGATGATGAACGGTAACGCCGTCGTTCAAAACTGCAAGCTCGAGAAAATCAGCGGCAAAAGTTACCGAGCGACGGTCCTTTTATCCAAATCCTGCGGCCAAATCGCGTGTTACAGCAGCGAAAAACCAAAGAAAATCTCCGCGACGAGTCGCGCGGCAAACGGGAAGAAACACGACGTCAGCAGTTGGCGATTCGAGGAGAAAACGCGCATGCTTCTCGTCGATTTAGGCGACATCGAGGACGTGTTTTGGACCTTGTGGTTTGAGTACTAATTATTACTGTTGTTGTTAGTGATGACGACGCGACAAACTACTTTAATAAAGTCCCTCAGAATGAAACATTTTTCCTCACTTTCATCACTGAACCAAATGCCACCACGAACGCGCTTAAAAACGGAATCTTCCTTCTCCCATGAAAACTACCTCGGCCCAGTTTCGGCGACGCCGCAGTTGATGTGCGAACGCATCGTCGACGCCATTTTTCCCTCTCGTTCTTCCTCCACTTCATCATCTAAATCGTCAAAAACGAAAACAAATCTCTTCAACGGCGACGGCGTTGGAGATGAGAAAAAACAAGTCCTCGTCTACGACCTGGGATGCAACGACGCGCGCGTCTTAATCGCCGCGTGTCAAAAAAACTCGAACGTGAGAGGTGTAGGCGTTGAAATCGACCCAGTGGCGGCTTCAAACGCTCGAATAAACGTTCAAAAAATGAATCTCGAAGACCGAGTGGAAATTCGAACGCAAGACGCCATGACCGTTACGGACGTCCATCGAGCGGATTGCGTGTTTTTGTACCTGCTGCCGCGAGGGAACGAAAAGGTCGCGAAACTGTTACGCGAACGAATGAACGATCGGTGCAGAGTTATTTGTTACATGTTTAAGCTTCCAGATGATCAAAACGAGGACAAGTTTTGGGAGAAACGATTGATGAAAGAAGTCGCGTTTGAAGACTCGCGGAAACGAGAGCGGAAAGGCGTGGACTCGAGTCGGTATAACAGAATCTACGTGTACGGAAGTAAAAGAGAGACGGAGAGAAGAGAGAAGATTAGGGGAATAGTCCGAGTTGGCGTCGCTGTAGTTGTAGGAATAGTGTTCGGGAAACTGAAACTGTGGTAGTAAAAAGGAGTATTTAGAGTAGTGGTAGTGAGAAGTGGTAGTGAGAAGTGGTGAACGTGTGTGTACTCGTAAAAATATCTTCTTCCAACAGATCAAAGCGCCTTTCCTCCATTTTATTCTCTCTCATTACTTCTCTCTTTCTCTCTCTCTCTCTTTCTCATCAGTATTAATTTAAACATTTACGCGCCTTTGGCGAAATCCAAACCTTTTTGGATGCTGTCCTTCAACTCCGACATCATACCGTCCAAGCCCGCTTGCTCGTACGCGGTCAACGCGCCCGTTCCGTGAATCTTCTCCACGCCTTCTCTCCCCAAACTCACCTTGGTGGCGAAAAACTCAACCCCTGGGACGACGTCCGACTCAACGTACGTGCATTCCACGACGCCGGCTTCGCCATTCTTCGCTCTCAAGCACGCGTCGCCAAACAACGCCCCGGCGTACGCCATACTCAACGTCGCCGAACCTTTACCAGCCTTGGCGGCGACGACTTCGGTCCCGCCGTCTTGCGTTCTCTTCGTCAACGCGTCGATCTCGTCGTCCGTCAAAGCCGCTTTCGGCGTCGCTTGACTAAACAACGGCAAAATAGTCACCCCAGCGTGACCGCCAATCACCGGCACGTCCACTTTCGCCGTCTCCAACCCTTTCTTTTCCGCGTAAAAAGTCTTCGCTCTCACCACGTCCAGCGTCGTCACGCCGAACAATTTTTTCTTATCGTACACCCCTTTCTGCTTCAAAGTCTCCGCCGCGATCGGAACCGTCGAGTTCACCGGGTTCGAAATGATGTTCAACATCGCTTTCGGGCAGTTCTCCGCGCACGCTTCCACTAAACCTTTCACGATGCCCGCGTTGATCTTGAACAAATCGTCTCGCGTCATCCCTGGCTTCCTGGGCACACCGGCGGGAATGATGACCAAATCGCAATCTTTCAAAGCGTTCTTCAACCCGTCCTCGCCGTCGTCCGCTTGCGAGTACCCTTTCACTTGCGCCTTGGTGTTGATGTGCGAGACGTCCGCGGCGACTCCTGGGGTTCCGGCGATGTCGTACAAGCGAAGTTCCGTCACCAACGGGTTCATCTTCATGAGCAATCCGCACGGTTGGCCGATGCCGCCGGCGGCGCCTAAAACGGCGACTTTGTACCCTCTCGTTTGATTTTGAG
>Ga0209505_1001414_pt1 | contig 16755 bp, 11 predicted proteins | sample COGITO_mtgs_1103_2_FD_184794 | JGI IMG/M metagenome (GOLD analysis project Ga0209505, IMG submission 184794) | Pelagic marine microbial communities from North Sea - COGITO_mtgs_110331 (SPAdes) (version 2) | ecosystem: Environmental > Aquatic > Marine > Epipelagic ... | reverse complement strand
GAAGGCACAGTTAAAGGATATAGAGAGATTTCAATGAATATTGATGCACCTGCAGCTTATGGAGTTTTGAAATTTGAATCAGGGGTTCACCGGGTACAGCGCGTTCCAGAGACAGAGTCACAAGGACGAGTTCATACATCGGCAATTACAGTCGCTGTATTACCGGAAGCAGAAGAAGTTGATTTTGAATTGAAAATGTCTGACGTTCGCCGTGATACTTATCGTGCCTCTGGTGCAGGTGGTCAGCACGTTAATAAAACAGAATCTGCCATTCGTTTAACACATATTCCAACTGGAGTTGTTTCAGAATGTCAAGATGGACGTTCTCAGCACAAAAATTTTGATAAAGCAATTTCTATCCTAAGGTCGAGATTATATCAAATTGAATTGGATAAACTTCAAAATGAAAGAGCAGAGCATAGAAAATCACTTGTTTCTACTGGAGATAGGTCGGCCAAAATTAGAACGTACAATTATCCGCAAGGAAGAATTACAGATCATAGAATCGGAAAAACATTGTATAATTTATCGCACTTCATGAATGGTGATATTCAAGAAATGATTGATTCCTTGAAAATGGCGGAGAATGCTGAAAAGCTTAAGAATTCTGACGAAAACGTTTAATCTTATTGATAAATAGGTAAATCAATGACAAGAAAAGAGTTAATAGTGCAAATCAGATTAAAGAAATCATTTCTATGTGTTGGTTTAGATACGGATTTGGCAAAAATTCCAAAGCACTTGTTAGATTCAGAAGACCCAATTTTTGAATTCAATAAAGCTATTATTGATGCGACAAAAGACTTTGCAGTTGCCTACAAGCCAAATGTAGCATTTTATGAATGCCATGGGCCAAAAGGATGGGAATCACTGAAGAAAACACTTGATTATATTCCAGATAATATTTTTACAATTGCAGATGCTAAACGTGGAGATATAGGAAATACATCGCGGTATTATGCTAACACTTTTTTTGATTATTTAAATGCAGATTCTGTAACAATTGCGCCCTATATGGGAGAAGATAGTGTGAGTCCGTTTTTTGAACATGAAAATAAATGGGTCATTTTATTAGCATTAACATCTAATAAGGGAGCATTAGATTTCCAATTCATGACCGATTCGAAAAATGAGGAACTCTATAAAAAAGTCCTTCGAAAATCACAAGACTGGGGAACGGATGAAAATATGATGTATGTAGTTGGCGCAACACGCGCAGAAGGAATAGGAGAAGTCAGAAAGATCGTTCCTAATCATTTCTTTCTGGTGCCTGGTGTTGGAGCACAAGGAGGTTCTCTTGAAGATGTTGCAAACTTTGGGTGGAACGATGATTGCGGACTTTTAATCAATTCATCGCGAGGAATAATATATGCGTCTAAGGAACTAAATTTTGCAGAGAAAGCGAGAGAAGCAGCTGAAGAATTACAGCTAAAAATGGCTGATATTTTAAAGCAAAAGGGATTTTGATGAGTAAATATTATTTTTTAGCCTTCTTGCTCCTTAGAATTTCAATATTCATCAAATAAGTTTACTTTTACTCTTCAATAAAAGAAGTATAAAGTCAATGTGGCAATCAATTGCAAATATCATTTTACGTAACCGACTGTTAATTATTGGTCTAATGACCTTAATGACAGTGTTTTTTGGTTACAATGCAGTCACTGGGTTAAAATTAGACAATAAGTACGGTATTCTTCTCCCGAAAAACGCAAAGGCCAAGATCGACTATGATCGCTTTAAATTAATGTTTGGAGAAGATGGTGGGACTTTGGTCATTGCGATTCAAACCGATTCATTGTATACTGAAGAAAGATTCTTGAAATGGAAAGAACTTGGAGACTCAATACTGCAATACGATGGTGTTACCTCTGTTCTTTCCGAAGCAACATTGTTCGGGATTGCAAAGAATAGTGAGGAGCAAAAATTTGAAGCACATCGGGTTTTTTCAGATACGCGTTATAATGATAAAACCATTGACTCGATTAAGCGAGAAATAAAAAATAATCCTATTTACGAGGGACTCTTGTTCAATTCTGGGCAGAATGTTTCTTTGATGATGATTAACGTAGATGAAAGCTTTATCACTGATCAAAAGAAGTCAGGAGTTATTTTGGAAATTGAAGCCGTTGCAGAATCCTATACTAGTTATTTTGGCGCACCAAAGTATGCAGGTTTACCGCATCTTCGTATTGTTATAGGAAAACAAATATTAAAAGAAATGTATTTGTTTATTGGACTACTGGTGCTGATTACTTCCCTATTAATTTTTCTATTCTTCCGTTCATTTAGAGTTGTATTTATTTCTGTTTTGGTTGTTGGAATATCTGTTATATGGTCAATGGGTTCTATTGCTGTTTTGAATTTCAATATTACAATTGTAATGGCTTTGATTCCTCCGCTAATGATCGTAATTGGGATTCCAAATTGTATCTTTTTAATAACGAAATTTCATCAAGAAATATTACTGCATGGAAATAAAGTGAAAGCTCTTACGAGGGTGATTAAGAAAATAGGAACAGCAACGTTTTTAACCAACCTTACAACAGCACTCGGTTTTTTAACTTTTATTTCTACGAATTCACCAAAATTAATGGAGTTTGGAATTTGCGCAGCGCTCAACATTATCTTGGTTTTCGTAATCTCAATTTCAATATTACCAATTTTCTTGTCGTATTCAAGCTCTCCAAAGCGCAAACATTTAAAACATCTGGAAAGAAAATTATCGGTTGGATTATTGAATAATTTAATCAACATTACAAAAAATTATCGGCCAGCAGTTTATGTTGTTACAATCTCGGTAATTGTGCTGAGTATTGTTGGGATGTTACAGATAAATGCCACAGGAAATTTGACTGGCGACTTACCTAAAGATCATCAGATTTCTAAAGACTTTAATTTCATTCAAGATAATTTCGGAGGATCTGTTCCCTTTGAAATATTAGTAGAATACAAAGAAAAAAGTCGTCTGTCTAAAGCTTCAACTTTACGGAAAATTGAAGCAATTCAAAGTTTATATAAGGAGGACACCTTATTCGCGCGATTCATCTCATACATTGATTTTCTTAAGGCTGCAAATATGGCCTACAATGACAATGATTCTTCTCAATTTATTCTCGTGACGAATAAAAGAAAGCTTGCTGCAATTAAAAAATACGTTGACAACTCCATAGAGCTGAATTCAGGCAACTCAGGAATTGCGTTAAATGAACTTGTCGACACGAATAATATGGTGATGAGAATCCGTTCTCAAATGAAAGATATCGGTTCCTATGAAGTGGATGATAAAGCAACTATTATGCGAGTTCAGATTGACTCAATTTTAAATCCAAATAGAACAGAAATTGAAGGCTATTTCTTTCAATACTCGAATGAGGGTGATATACAATACATTGATTCTATTCTAGCAAATAGCACCGCAATCTATAATGCATTAACAAGCACTATAGCAAAGGACGATGAAGATCTACAATTTGCTTTTGATTCAGATCCAGCGTTGATAAAAACGTATTATAAAAAGGCAGATTTTAAAGAGAATTTAAGAACAGCTATAGACAATGAATATTTTGGATTAACCATAACAGGAACATCGATTGTTGCATCAAACGGAACGCAGTACATGGTTATCAATTTGTTTACGAGTCTGTTGTTTGCAATTATTGCTATAGCTATCCTAATGGCGATTCTATTTCGTTCGATGAGAATGGTTTTAGTATCACTTATTCCTAATTTTATTCCATTATTGTTTACCGGTGGAATTATGGGTTGGTTCGGAATACCATTAAAACCATCTACATTATTAGTCTTTAGTATCGCTTTTGGAATCTCTGTTGATGATACGATTCATTATTTAGCTAAATACAGACAGGAATTAAAATCTCAGCAATGGGATTTGAAAGAATGTGTTGTCATGGCAATTCGTGAAGCTGGCTTGGGAATGTTCTATACGTCAATCGTTTTATTCTGTGGTTTTTCAATGTTTGCGTTTTCTGAATTTGGAGGGACAAAAGCACTTGGAATGTTAGTTTCACTGACTTTACTGGTTGCGATGATTACAAACCTTGTTATCTTGCCGTCATTGTTATTGTCACTAGAGAGAAGGTTAACAACGAAATCTTTTGAAGAACCTTATTTTGACACGTACGCTGAAGAATCTGATTTAGATTGGGGTAATTTGGAAATTAAATCCTTGCCAGAGAAAGATTTTACTGAAGACGATGTAAAACAACTTTAATATAGAATTATGAAAGGAATTATTCTAGCTGGAAGATCGGGTAAAAGACTGCATTCATTGACCTTAGCACCTTTATCACTTGAAGAATATGAGATTGAAAATGTCAACGCAGAGTATTTGACAAAGAGTCATTATGGCGAGTATTTATTAAATATTACCACCTACTAATGTTCGACTTAGATAAGTACACTTCTTTTATTGAAGCGCAGATCAAAGATATTCAAACGCCAAAAAAACCGGCGAATCTATACGACCCATTTCGTTATTTATTGAACATTGGAGGTAAGAGAATACGCCCAATATTGACCTTACTTGGTGCTGAGCTTTTTGGTTTAGAAAAGGAAAAAGTAATTGGACAAGCTCTATCTGTTGAAATATTTCATAATTTCACATTGGTACACGATGACATTATGGATGAGGCTCCTTTGCGGAGAAACAGTAAAACTGTGCACGAGAAATGGAATCAAAACGTTGCAATATTATCTGGCGATGTGATGCTGATTAAAGCTTACCAACAACTATGTAGGATAGAACCAGAAAGGCTTTCAGAAGCACTCTTATTGTTCAACAATACAGCTATAGAGGTGTGCGAAGGTCAACAGTTAGATATGGACTTCGAAACTAGAGACAATGTCACAATAGACGAATATATTGAGATGATTCGACTAAAAACGTCTGTTCTTTTAGGAAGTGCATTACAATTAGGTTCTATCGTAGCTCAAGCAGATAAAGTTGATCAAGAAAACCTCTTCGCTTTCGGACAGAATATCGGAATTGCTTTTCAAATACAAGACGATATCTTAGATTTATACGCAGATCCAGAAAAATTTGGAAAGCAAGTTGGCGGAGACGTGATCTCAAACAAGAAAACTATCTTACATCTCACAGCCGAAGCAAATGCTACCATTGAGCAGAATGAAGTATTGAAGCAATTGCAAAAAGAGACAAATATTGAGTTCAAAATAAAGCGTACACGTGAATTGTTCGATCAGTTAGATGTAAAAAAGACATGCAAAGATAAAATGGATGCTTATTCTAAAAAAGCTATGACCAGCCTTGATGCAATTAATGTAAATGAAGATCAAAAAGAGAATTTGATTCAACTGGCCGCATATTTGATGCTAAGAGAGGTTTAGAACCGATTATTCTCCATTTATTTTAATGGTTTTTCCGCAGAGATTATAAATTATTTCCAGTTGCAACATGGTATGCGTATTGGGACTTGTTATAGCTCGCAACAGCTTTTAAATAATCTAATCTTGATTTAATATAAAGTTCTTGTGCCTGCAATATTTCAAACGGACGAACTGTGCCCAATTGTTGTCTTTGGATGCTTTGTTTTAGTGCTTCTCCCGCCAATTGACTTCCTTCCATTGCAATTTCGGTTTGTTCTCTTGCCATTCTAATCTGCACTCTTGTTCGAATAATTTCTTCGTTGATCCTAGATTTTACTTGCTCCAATTGAATTCCTTGCAACGCAATCTTAGAATTATATTGTTTTAAGCTTCCTTTGAAGACGAGCCGTCCAAGTGGTATTTTCCATGTCAAAGCTCCGTTTACAGCACTTGTAGGGTCTAGAGGTGAAAAAATACCGCCAAAATAAGAACTGTATGCACCAACACTTAGTGCAGGCAATAACAATCCAGTTGTTGTCGTTTTTTTCTCTACATTCAATGATTGTAAATTAAGCTCCATCCCTTTTAATTCTGGGTGAAGATTGTAAGTCAAATCAAAATTATTCTCAACCAATCCTACTAAATCGATTGGAGCCATTACGGTTTCCGTCCCGATTAATTTTGTGTCCGGTTTAATGTGTAATAGATTTACCAAAGCTGCACAGTAGTTATTAAATTCAACTCGAGCATTTAGCATTTCGACTTTTAGATGTAAATAGTTACTCTTTGCTAAGAGTAATTCAGATTCAAAACGGAGTCCTGCTTTAACTTGAATTTCGATTTGGCCAGCTATTGTATCCGCCTGAGCCGCTAATTGTTCATAGGCGGTATAGTATAGTTGTGATGCTAAAAAATCATAATATGTATTTATGATCTCTAACAAAACGGTATTCTTTTCTTCTTGTGTTTTATAAGCAGTCGCTTTTACTTTTAATGCCGCCGCATTCGCTTTAAAAACTCCATCACCAAAATTCCAAGTGGCATTTAGTCCAACGCCACCCCAAAAATTTTGGCGATTAATATCAGTGAAGAATTTTCCATCGCTATTCATGGCTGTTCCCGAAAGTTGGTGCATACTAATACCTGCATAGAGATTCGGTAACCACCATTCTTTGGCTTTAGAAAGGTTAGCACTTGCGAATGTTTGCCGTTCTTTATATTCTTTTATCGTAAGGTTATTAGCTCCTCCTAATTCCAGAACTGTTTCTAAGTTTATTGGTTGAGTGTTGTCCTGAGCTTTTAAAAGGTGAGAAAGTCCTAAAAACAGAATAAACAACAGCAAAATATTAATAGATTGTTTCATAATTATTCGCTTTTAATGACAGGTTTAACAATCTGTCCAGGTTGAACCAAGCCTTTGCCTTGTATTATAACCAATGAATTTTCTGTTATTTCTGGATTCAATACTTCAAAGTAATCTTTGTTTGATAATCCTTTTCGCAATGGTACTCGCTCTACCTTGTCTTGATTAACTATCAAAACAAAGGGTTGATTTTGATAAATCCATTGCGCAGTGACGGGTAAAGATAGAACACCTTTGCGATTACCGATCTGCATATTGGCCTTCGCATACATACCAGGTTTTATAAATCCGTTTGGATTTTTAATGTCAACTTCTACTTGCATGGTCTTGGACGCCGGGTCTAATGCACCAGCTGTTCTGCTTACCACGGCTTGAAATGATTCACCAGTCAATTCGGGAAAGGTAACAGTTACTGCCATACCTTTATCTATAGCTGCGATATCCGATTCTGGAAGTGGAATAGTTAATCGTATTGGATTAAACTCTTGTATTTCAACTATACCTTGTGGATTATCTTCAGTTAATCCACTTTGCACCAATGCTCCATGGTCAACCATTCTTTTTGTTATTCTCCCGGTAAAAGGCGCTCTGATTTGCAAAAAATTAATTCGATTCTTTAGGACGTTGACAATGGCCTTCGCGGAGAGATATTCTGCCTCAGCATTTTCTACCAGTTGTAAAGGTGTTAGTGCAGGAGTTTTTTCATGAATCGATTTTAAACGTTCAAAGTTTGTTTTTCTAGCTTCTAATTGAGCTTTCTTTTCATTATAGCGTCCAATAATTTCAGGATTTTCAAGTTCAGCAATTATTTCTCCCTTGCGAATAAGATCTCCAATATCTTTGTTGATTTTCTTTATATATCCGCTTACCATTGCATAAACAATGATTTTTTGATTCGGTTTTGCTGTACCACTAATCAACACTTCTGCTATGAATGATCGTTGTTTTGGCTTTATCACTTCAACGGATTGCATCTTCTTTTTATCTGATGCAATGTTAGTTTTTGAATTGGTCGTGCCTTGTTCTTCCGCTCCACAAGAAGACAGAAATAAGGTAATTACCAACAAACCAAGAACTAAATAATTTTGTTGTATTGTTTTCATTTTTAATTAATTTTTGATTTCGCAATGAGTAAATAAAGAATAGGAATAAAATAAAGGGTCAATAATGTCGACATAAATGTTCCTCCAATTACAGCTATAGCCAATGGTACGTTTGCTTCTGTTCCAGCACTAGTTGTTAATGCTGTTGGTAATAATCCGAAAATAGTAGTACTTGCAGTCATTAGAATCGGACGAAATCGATCAGTTGCTCCACTAATTATGGCTTCGCGTTTCGCTTTACCTTCTTTTATCAGTAGATTAATTCTATCGATTAAAATATTACCATATGAAACAGCAATTCCGATCATCATAATAATACCCATGAGTGATTGGATATTTAAATTAGTACCTGTCATCCACATAAGCAAAGCGACTCCAATAATTCCAAGTGGAAATGTCATGATAATAATAAGGGGTTGTCTGAAAGAGCGAAATAGGGGCATAATTATAAGGAAGGCAAGGACAATTGCTAATCCCATACCCAAGCCTAAATCTCCAAAAGAGCTTTTCATTGTCGCTATTTCACCTTGAAAGGTGACTTTATATCCTTTTGGAAAATCCATTGCGTCAATTCTCTTTTGAATTTCATCAGAAACAGCTCCGATGTCTGTGCCCTCTACACTACTATAAATATTGAATGCACGCTGTAGCTTATAGTGGTTAATTTCAACTGGATTCGAAGATTCAGTAACTTTAGAAAAATTTCTGAATGGAACAGGTTTGTCATGAGTACTACTACTCACATTTACATTTTCAAGGACATGTTCGTTATTAATCAAATGTTCTGGGTAAGTAACCCCAACATAATAGTGATTTCCATTGTGTTCGTCTATCCAAAATGCCTTATCAAATGTTGCCGACGAGTTCAGTGCTGATACGATATTTTTAATAGCATCAACAGGTTCTACACCTAATTCAGCTGCTTTTATTCGGTCAATATCAACATCTTTCGTTGGCTGATCAATTCGCTGTAATATTCTAACATCTCTTGTGGTTGAAATTGCCGCAATCGTATCCCTTAATCGTTCAGAAATTTGTCGTAACATTTTCAAATCATTACCTACAATTTGCACGTCAATTGGTGCAGGTTTACCATCATTTAGAGCCGCTGTAATTAATCCACCGGTATTAAAACTAATCTCAACACCTGGAAAATCATCGGTTAATTTCTCCCTTAAGTTTGCCGCATACTCAAAAGTACTTTTGGCATGATCTCCCTTCAGTTGAACTCCTATAAAGGCATCTTGAGTTCCAGAATTAGAGGTATATGCTGCGGGTAAATCATAAACAACGCCAATATTTGAAATAATTTGTTCTAAATCGTTTCCTAATTCATCTCTAACAATTTCCTCCATTGCAATAATGGCTTTTTCAGTTGTTTTCAAGGGTGTACCAGATTCCATCCGTACCTGAATTTCCATTTGTCCTACATCAGATTGCGGGAATAACTCATAGCCCAACTGATTTTTCATGACAAATAAAGAAAAAACAAATAGTACAGCGACTGTAATCATTACACTCCATTTATATTTTAAAGCAGAGAGAAGACTTTTCCTGTATCGGTTTTTTAATTTGTCTATAAAACGCTGAAAAAAACCAAGCGATGATTTTTTAGTTGTCCTATTTGCCTTTGGCAGCTTATTGCGAAATAAAAGAGCCGCAGCAAGTGGAACCAATGTTAATGAAAAGATGTACGACCCAGCCATTGAACCAGCAACGGTAATAGCCAAAGGGGAGAACAAGAATTTAGCCATGCCAGTTAGAAAGATTACTGGAAAAAACACGACCATAATAACCAGAGTAGACGCCAAAACAGGAGTAGCAACTTCTATCGCGGCATCCATTGACCCTTGCCAAGCAGATTTGCCCATTTTTAAATGACGGTCAATGTTTTCTAATACAACAATCGAGTTATCGACCAGCAAACCCAGAACTAAGGCTATACCACCGAGTGTTATACTATTAATTGCTTGACCTGTCAATGATAGAACAATGAACGCAAAAAGAACAGATAGGGGTAAACTTATTGTTACAATTAATGCAGACCTAAAGCTCCCCAAGAAAAGTACTAATACAATAATAACAAGTATGAGCCCACCTAAACCTGCATAGGTCAATCCTGAAATTGCATTTCTAACATAGGAGCTCTGATCAAATATCACGTTCAAATTAACATCATCGGGCATCCGCTCTTTCAATTCAGGCAAGGCTTGTTTCACTCCCTCAACAGATGCAATAGTGTTGGCTCCAGGCCGTTTAAAAATAGGAAGATAGACTTGTTCTTTCCCATCAACTCGTGCGATGTTTGTTTGAATAACACTGGCATCCGACGCATAACCAAGATCTTTAATGTAAATTGGTTTATCATTCTTGTATGTAACAACAATATCATTAAAGTCATCAACATCAATGATCATTCCTTTGGCATCAATGGCATAATTAATCTTGCCTATTTCTGCAATACCTGATGGAATCATTGTCGTATTCTTTTTAATTGCATCGTTCACTTGAGTTTGCGAAATACCCAGAGCTTCAAGCTTTGAAGGATCAACATAGATATGTATCCTTCTTTTTGAACCTCCATAGGCTGCTGGAGCAACAATTCCTGGAACACTGCTGAGCATTTGACGCAAATTATAATATGCGAGGTCATACAATTCCTTTCCGCTTTTCACATCGCTACTCACTGTTAGCAGCATCAATGGTTTACTCGCCGTTGGGTCAAAAGGTTGAACCATGGGAGGCAATGTGCCCGGCGGTTGATAGTACATGTCACTCATAGCATATGCCGAAGTATTTGCCATTGCTTCTGCTGGATCGACATCTTCACCATAATAATTGGTAACGATACTCACGCCCATTAAACTTTTAGAAAGCTGTTTTTCTATGCCCGGAGATTGTCCTGTCCAGCGTTCCATTCTACTCGTAATATCTTTTTCAACAACTTCAGCAGGCATACCAGGATATAGAGTAAGTATCTGCATTGCTGATTTTTTGAATTGAGGCAGTATGTCGACAGCCATTCGAGGAATCAGAACTCCACCTAACACCATTACTAAAACGGCCATCACAAGAACTAAATATGGGTTTTTAAAGGATGCTTTTATCATTGTTTTTTCTGTTTAAGTAAACTAATTCAGTCCTAATAAATTCGTCTTAAAGTCTCCGTGCAAGAAAACATGTTTTTCTTCTTCCATTTTATCTTTTGTGGCAGGAGGAGCATGACCATGCTGAGCATAAAGGTTTGCTCGAGACCAGGTTATGTTAATGGTAGCGCAATTTCAAAAACGGTATTTTTTCCTAAGTTGCTTTTGACAGTTATAGCTCCATTGTGCTCATTCAATATCATTTTAACATAATAAAGCCCGAGTCCAAACCCCTTGACATTATGTAGGTTACCAGTTGGAACGCGATAAAACTTATCAAATAGATGCTTCAAATTTTCTTTTTTAATACCAATTCCATTGTCTTCAATGCTGATAAGAAAGTGTTTTGGCGTTCTTTCTGTTGATATCGAAATAATGGGTTCAACGTTACAATATTTTACAGCGTTATCAATTAAATTGTAGATTACATTCGTAATATGAACGGAATCTAAATTCAATACTGAATTCTTAGACGTTAAATTAAGCTGTATTGTACTTTTTTTATCAGAATTATTGAATTCTATGTTTTCTTTTACCTCTTTTAAAAGTTCGTGAAGATCAAAAGCTTCTTTTTTAAGCGAAATTTCATGTTTATCTAATTTTGCAATATTAAGGACTCGTTCTACCTGATTTTCTAAACGCTTATTTTCTTTAAAAATTAAACTAGCGTATTTTTTTATTGTTTCAATATTCATGTCCTGATTCGATCTGATTATCATTTCTGAAGAAAGCCCAATGGAAGAAATGGGAGTTTTTAGCTCATGCGTCATATTATTAATGAAATCTGTTTTTACTTCGGAAAGCCTTTTTTGCTTGAATATTACAGTCAATGAGAAACCAAAGAAAAGCAATACTACTATCACAATAGTAAATAAATAGAGGTACGGAGAAAACGACGTTGTTCTGATACCATTCTTCTGTGAGTTGAATACTTCAGGGAAAAACACTGTAAAATAATGACCGTCACTTTTCCATTTCAACTGATCGGTGGTCTTAGTGTTAATTGTTTCAGACTGTGTAAAACCATTCGATTCTGGAGTATATTTTATGAGTTTTCCAAATACAATAGAATCTGTAAAGCAGTCATAAATTCCAAATTGAAAATCATAATTTACATTTTGATTGTAAAACTCTCGTTTAAGGAGATTTTCTAGGTAAAATGGAAGAAGCTCTTCATTGATGTCAACAGTAAAATAGTCGGTTTCGAGTTGTTTTACTGCTCCATATAAATCAGAACTATCTGCTTTTTGGGAAGAAATATCATCTAAGACGTTTCGCAAGGCCAAATGAACATTTTCTTCAAACTGTATATGATTCAGACTATCTTCTCTTTCTTGAATTGTAATTGAGACTTGTTGAAGTGCCGTAGTGTTTCGAATCCAAAATATTTGAACTATTAGGATGCTTAACACGGATAAAATTCCAAGAATTATTACGGCATTAATTGTTCTTCTGTTCATACTTTAAATTTAAGAAAAGATTGCCGTTTACAAGTTGATTGCGAGTAGATAAATAGAAAATACATTTAACCATTCTCCTAAATTTATTAAACATTCACCTCTATAATAGTTATAAACGGTCTTTATCTTCTTAAGAATGGGGATGATTTTAGCGACACATTAAAGATGTAAATTCATTGTCTAATTATCAAATAGCGAAACATCAAATTTTCGAGAAACTGGAATTTCAGCATTTGTATGCAGCATTTCAATTTTGTAAGATTGTGAACGTCCTGAAACTTCTTTAACATAAGTTGGATTGATTAAAAAAGATTTATGAACTCTACTAAATTGGATTGCATTTGATTCTAACATCGACTCCACACTTTTTAGAGATAATCTATCCATTGATTTTTTTAGCGTTTCTTTTTCATCGATATAATAAGTTACAACATAATTATCATTGGATTCAAAATAAAGAATATCCTTTGAATCTACTTTAAAAATTGTTTTCCCTTTTGCATTCGTAAGTTCAAAATAGGAGATCTCCGGATTCGATTGATTAAATGAGATAACCGATTGAGGGGATTGTTTAATCTTCTTAAAAAACAGAAAAATCAATACGATTAAAGTTGGTAAAATACTGGCTACAAAAAAAGTACTGATAAATAGAATAAAGTTATTTAATTCTATAGCATTAAAACACCAAACAATTGCCCCTGAGATAATTATTGGAAATGAAAATGAAAGACAAAACATGACCGAACTATTTTTTGTGTTCTCCATTTTTTTTGCGAGATAGAAGAATACAAAACTCAAGATAAATGTTATTGAAAAAAGTAGCAACAAATCAATAATAGTGTATTTTGTTTCAATAACAACGAATGGATTTATTATGATAGCAACAAGCACTATATATAGGCCAATCAAAAATGAATATAACAATGATATTTTACGAATCAACTTCATTCTTTCTTCAATCGATTTAATCCAAATACTATAATCCCAACAATTAACAGTATTGAGACGATTAAAAAGGCTGTAATTTTTGATGAATAATTACTGATTTGTTTGTTCATTATGGAGTTCTTTTTTGCTAAATCTCTTTCTTCTTGCACCAATTCAATTTCAAGATTCTTTTTAGTCAACTCATTTTGAAAAATCATATCCTCCAGTTGATTTTTGACTTTTATGTCATTTAACTCTTGAGTTAAATGAGTATAAAAGGAATAGTATATTGCGCATTCTTTCCATTTCTGTTCAATTCGCAAAATGTCTATTATTAACTCATAAATTTCTGGTAAATGAATTCTGAATTCATTATTAATGGACATGGCCTCTGCTTTTTTATAATGTCTTAGCGCCCCGCTGCTATTTCCTTGAAGTTTTTTCAATTTCCCATAATTCATATTGAATTGAATTGTTTCTTCTAAAAGATCGGATGTTAAAAGAGAGTTGATTTCTTCTAAAGTATATTCTGCATCTGAGAATCGTTTGCTTTTGATATAGACTTGTGAAATACCTAAAAGAGCATAGATAATTCCATCAACATTTTTTTCTTTTTTCTCTATTAAAAGTGAATTATTAAAGTAAGTAAGGGCTAGATTCAAACTATCAAGCTCATTAAAAACTTCTCCAATGTTATAAAATCGTATGGATTTTTGCAAAGGATTAGTCAACGAGTCCTCAATTTCGAGGCTCAGATGATAGTAATAATTGGCTTTGCTGAAGTTTTGTTGGAGTTGATAAATTTGGCCAATATTATTATAACACGCTGATAGTCTAGCTTGATCTTTAATTGACTCCGAAATATTTAGTGCTTTTAAATAGAGATTTAAAGCTGTAACGTAGTAACCTTTTTCTTTGTTAACTATTCCTAGTATTGTGAAAGCATTAATCTTATATAATTGAGCTTGTTGTTTTTCACTTTCTTTTAACAGGTTATATGCACGTTCAGTTGTCAGCGAAGAATTTTCTTCTAACGACACAAAGGCAATAGAGTCTAATTCTTTTAATAACTTCTCATTATTCTGCGATAAGCATTGGTTTATGCTGTTTAATGCTATAACAGTGATCAATAAAATATTAACAGTTCTCTTCATTAGAACTGTTAATTTAATAATATTTTAATATCTGCTTATAGAATAATAAATTTGAAACAAATGTTTTATCTGAATTTTGACGTTCCACCGCTTTTAAATGGACTTGGAGTTACAAATTTCAAGGCTAATTCAAATCCTCCACGCGATTTTGAAGCGGATGATAATTCAGAAACATTAATGTCATAGCTAAATCCAATTGAGTAATTGGCATATTCAAACATAAGCTTTGCAATTAATGCGTCAGCGTACCTATAGTGAGCTCCTAATGTAATCGCAGATTCTTGAACAAATCCTGTGTGTTTCGAACCTTCTTGAAGCAGATATCTAAAATCACTTCCAATGATCGCCTCAAGTTGCTTATTTTGAAGATTAATTAATACCGAAGGTATGAAAGTTAAATCTGTGTTCGGTTTGCCTAATTCCATATTGGCATGAAAAGTCATTCTTGAATGTAATTTTTCAGAATTGGCGGAAGAAAACGTAGCGTTTGGTAGACCAAAGTGAAAATATGAAACACCTACATTTGCTTTGACCCCATTATTTGACGTCATGTAAGTACTTCCCTCACCATAAGACCAAGCGATTCCTGCACCAGCATCCATGAAGGAGTAATTAGGCTCAAACAGTGTTTCGTTGGAAGAGATAGTAGAGTTGTAGCTACCGTCGTATTGATTTCCCCATCTTAAGGCACTATAATCGATTCCACGTTGACCAAATCCAGCTTGAAGACCAATACTCAATTTGTTATTGTTATCAAGTCTAAGAATACTTGATACGCTCAAATTACCTTGGGTATGTGATAAATTAGCATCACCAGCTTTATCATTGAAAAGATTAAAACCAACACCAATAGCTGCAAATTTAGAAGGGTCCTTTGAAGTAATCATATCAAAAGACACGGCCATAGTTTGAAATGGAGCTCCTACTGATTTCCATTGATTTCTGTAATTTACGATTGCCCGTAAATCTTTGTTTAGTCCAGTGTTAGCAGGGTTAACAAGCAAAGGGTTTTCTTGGTATTGAGAGAAGTGAATATCTTGTCCATATCCTATGCAACTCAATGTAATAAATAAAAATAATAGCTTTTTCATGGTTGGATTTTTATTTAATTAAGGTTATGTTTCCTTTAAACAATTGTTCTTCAGGATTGTTACTTAATTTTATTTTTAGGACATATGCAAATGAAGCGTTGTTTAAAGGTTCATTTCTGAAAGTTCCATCCCAAGTGTCATTTATATCATTCATTTCAATGATTAACTCACCCCAGCGATCAAATATTTGCATTTGCATGCTTTGAACACATTGAGCATTAATTCTGATTTGATATAAATCATTGTTCTCATCCCCATCTGGAGAAAAGGCTGTTGGAATATATAATTCACCGCAATCTTGAAGCACTATTACGTTCAAACAGTCTACTGATGCACATCCATTTGAATCTACTAAATTGACACAATAAGTAGTAGTAGCAGAAGGTGAAACAATGATGGAATTCGTAAATTCTGATGTTTCCCATACAATAGAACCTTCGCCAACTGCAGTAAGTGTCGTCGATTCGTTTTGTTGGATTGTTATATCTGGTCCTGCATCAACTTGAATCGGGTTAGGTACCGCATTTACTGTCGTAATTGTGATCGGCGAACTACAGCCTGTAACATTGTCTTGAACATTGATATTATAATCACCAGGGTCAAGTCCAGTAAAAATTGGTGAACTTTGGTACGTTACTCCATCTAAACTGTATTCAATTGCAGCTCCAGTTGGCGCCGAAACTGTTATTGTTCCTGTTTGCGTTGTACAATCTGGTTGAGTGGTTGTGGTCGCAGTTGGTGCAATAGGCACACTTGGTATTGCATTCACTGTTAATGATAAAGCAATAGATATACACCCTGTTACCGTGTTCTCAACTTCTAGGTTATAGTCACCTGGAGCTAGTCCAGTGAAAACACCTGTTGTGTTGCTGACTGAAGCAACAACTGGTGCTGTTCCTGTTAGAACGTATTGCTCATTTGCTGCTAGCACAGGAGCTGTTGCTGTAATTGTTCCTGTTGGGGTTGCACAGTCTGGTTGAACTGTTACCGATGCAGTTGCAGTTGCAGGTGCTCCTGGAACAGTATTTACTGTCAAAGGCAATGCTGTCGAAACACATCCTGTTACCGTGTTCTCAACTTCTACGTCATAGTCACCTGGAGCTAGTCCAGTGAAAACACCTGTTGTGTTGTTGACTGGAGCAACAACTGGTGCTGTTCCTGTTAG
>Ga0209505_1001393_pt1 | contig 16925 bp, 13 predicted proteins | sample COGITO_mtgs_1103_2_FD_184794 | JGI IMG/M metagenome (GOLD analysis project Ga0209505, IMG submission 184794) | Pelagic marine microbial communities from North Sea - COGITO_mtgs_110331 (SPAdes) (version 2) | ecosystem: Environmental > Aquatic > Marine > Epipelagic ... | reverse complement strand
CTCTAATTCCTACACATGGATCATGCCGTCCTTTAACTGAAATTTTTGTATTCTTACCTTTTTTATCAATAGTTTCTCTACTAGTTAAAATAGAAGAAGTTGGTTTCACTGCAAAAGAAGCAACAATATCTTGTCCAGTTGAAATTCCCCCAAGAATTCCACCAGCATGATTAGTTTTAAATTTTATTTTGCCAGAACTTTTTCTGATTTCATCAGAGTTCTCTTCACCGCTTAAGTATGCAGCATTCATACCTGAACCTATATTTACACCTTTAACTGCATTGATGCTCATTAATGCGGCTGAAATATCAGTATCAAGTTTCGAGTAAATAGGAGCTCCTAAGCCAACAGGAATACCCGTAGCTCTTAATTCAATTACAGCTCCACAAGATGATCCTGCTTTTCTTACAGCCAAAAGATATTTTTCCCAAAGTTTTACAGATTTTTTATCAGGACAGAAAAAAGGATTTTTTCTTATCTCAGCATTGTTCCAATTTGATTTATCACATGACATTAAACCCAATTGAGTGACAGCTCCAATAACATTAAATTTTTTACCAATAATTTTCTTCAAAACTATCCTGGCAACAGCACCTGCCGCAACTCTGCTTGCTGTCTCTCTAGCTGACTGACGGCCACCACCTCTAAAATCTCGAATGCCATATTTTTTAAAATAAGTAAAATCAGCATGTCCTGGTCTAAATTTATTTTTTATAGATTCGTAGTCTCTAGATTTTTTATCCTCATTATAGATAATAATTGAAATTGGCGTTCCAGTCGTTTTACCTTCAAAAACACCAGAGAGAATAATAGCTTTATCCGGTTCTTTTCTTTGAGTGGTAAATTTAGATTGTCCAGGTCTTCTTCTGTCCATATCTGTCTGAATATCTTTTTCCGATAAAGGAATATTTGGCGGACAACCATCTACCACACACCCTATAGCGGGACCGTGGGATTCTCCCCAAGTTGTAAATCTAAATATTTTTCCAAAAGTATTAAAAGACATAGATATTTAATGTATAGATTATTTTATTAAATATATGAATCAAAAAAATGGCAAAAATTCACTTGGTTTAGATAGCTGCTTTGAAGACTTGGATAATCCAATAGATTTATTCAAAAAATGGTTTGCTAAGGCTGAAGAGACTGAAATTAACGACCCAAACGCTGTCGCAGTAGCTACTGCAAATAAAGACAATCAACCTAATGTAAGAATGGTTTTACTAAAAGGCCTAAGCGAAAAAGGTTTTGTTTTTTATACCAACTTTAATAGTAAAAAGGGTGGCGAATTAAAAGAAAATCAAAAAGCTTCAATGTGTTTTCATTGGAAAAGTTTGAGACGCCAAGTAAGAATAATTGGAAAGGTAGAGGTAGTTTCTGCAAAAGAAGCTGACGATTATTATAATTCAAGACCTTATAAAAACCGTATTAGTGCATGGGCATCTTCTCAATCTTCAATTTTAGATAAAAGAGAAACTTTTTTAGAAAAAATTAAAGAGTTTGAAAAAAAATATCCTGATCAAAACAATGTTCCAAGACCACCACACTGGTCGGGCTGGAGAATTTTACCAGCTGAAATAGAGTTTTGGGTTGATGGAGAAGGCAGAATTCACGAGAGATTGAATTATAAAAATAAAAATGGAAAATGGGAAAAGGAACTGTTGTACCCTTAAAAAGACCTATTTAAACTAAAGCTAGTTAAGCTTTGCAATATTCTTTTATCTTCACTATCAGAAAAAATAGCTAGAGCATCATAAGACACATTAACAAAATACTCTGCTTTTTTTAAACTTGTCTCAACAGCTTTGTATTTATTAATTAACGCAAGTGTTTCACTAAAATCCTCTTCAGTTCTTTTTTCTTTCTTCATTATTTCAGTTAAAAACTCTTTTTCTTCTTCATTTCCTTTTTGAAAAATCGTTATTAAAGGCAAAGTAACTTTTCCCTCATAAAAATCTTTTCCTATTTGTTTGCCAAAAAATTTTTCTTTTGCATAATAATCAAGCGCATCATCTGCAATCTGAAAAGCCAAACCTAGGTTTCTTCCATAAGACTCTAAAGCCTTTTTTTCTTTATCATTACTTCCAGAGATACAAGCACCTGTTTTTGTTGCTGCAGAAAATAATGCTGCTGTTTTTAAATTTATTATATCAATGTATGTCTCTTCTAAAAGATCAGCTTCACCTTTATGTTGAAGTTGAAGAACTTCACCCTGAGCAATTTTTGCAGAAGTAGAGGATAAAAGTTGCAAAACTTCTAAATCACCATCTTGAACCATGATTTCAAAGCACCTACTCAAAAGATAATCACCAACTAAAATTGATGATTGATTTCCCCAAATTGAATTTGTAGTTTTAACTCCTCTTCTTAAAGAACTCTCATCAATTACATCATCGTGTAATAATGTTGCTGAATGAATTAGCTCTACACAAGCCGCAAGATTAATGTCTCTATTGTCTTCTTTGTAGCCAGTCAATTTTGCAGATTCTAAAGTTAATAAAGCTCTTAATCTTTTTCCTCCAGATTTAAGATGATGATCGCTCATCTTTTCAATTAAATCGACTTCACTTTTTAATCTTTGCTCAATTAAATCTTCAACTTTTTGAAGCTTATTTCCAAGCAAGTTTTTAAGCTCTAAGTAAGCAGAGTTGGCCGATTTTTTTAGTGGTATTACTGATCCCATAAGCTTTATTTATAATTGATTTTTCCAATAATAAATTTTTAATTGGAAACGCGGTGACGCACCTATAATTCAACTATAAGTAGCGTAATTTAATATTAAAATTTAATTTTTTACTGTTATAAGAGTTAGAAAGTTCATCTAAATTATGTTTTCAATTTTTAAAAAGAAAAAAGTAGTACCTCATGTAAGACTAACCGGAGTAATTGGCTCTGCAGGTCGATTTAACAAAGGTATAGATCTAGCGGGTCAAAGAGATATTTTAAAAAAAGCATTTTCTTTTAAGAAAATTACACATGTTGCAGTATCAATAAATTCACCTGGAGGATCCCCAGTTCAATCTCATTTGATCTATAGTTACATCAGACAATTAGCTGAGAAAAGCAAAGTTAAAGTAATTATATTTGCCGAAGATGTTGCCGCATCAGGTGGTTATTTGATTTCATGCGCAGGTGATGAAATTTATGCGAATTCAAGTTCAATCATAGGTTCAATTGGAGTTATTTCTGCTTCATTTGGATTTAAAGATTTAATAAAAAAAATTGGTATTGAGAGAAGAGTTTATACTGCAGGAAAAAATAAAAGTACTTTAGATCCTTTTGTGGATGAAAAAGAAGAGGATGTTAAAAGATTAAAAAGTATTCAATTAGAATTACACGCTGATTTTATCAAAGTTGTTGAAACAAGTAGAGGTTCGAAACTTAAAGATCCTGAAAAAAATAATATTTTTACTGGTGAATTTTGGACAGGTAAATCAGCATTAGATCTTGGATTAATTGACGGTATAGGAAACGCTGATCAAATTTTAAAAGAAAAATTTGGTGATAAAGTTATTATTAAAAACTTTGAAAAACCAAAAGGATTTATTGCAAGAAAACTATCTTCTTCAATCACAGATCCCGTTGATAGACTAGCCAATATTATAGAAGAAAAATCGATGTGGCAAAAATTTGGTTTGTAAATGCCAACAAAAAAAAAAGTTAAAACAAAAGCCTCAAAAAAATTAAACTTTTTATCATTTCAAGATATTATAATGAACTTACAAAAGTTTTGGGGAAAGAATGGATGTGTAATATTACAACCTTATGACTTAGAGGTTGGAGCAGGAACTTTTCATCCTGCAACAACTTTAAGATCTCTTGGCCCTAAACCCTGGAAGGCTGCATACGTTCAACCATCGAGAAGACCAACTGATGGAAGATATGGAGAAAATCCAAATCGTTTACAACACTATTATCAATTTCAAGTTATAATAAAACCATCGCCAAAAAATATAAAACAACTCTACTTAAAAAGTTTAGCAACGATTGGCATTGATGTAAAAAATCATGATATCCGATTTGTTGAAGATGATTGGGAAAGTCCAACTTTAGGTGCAGCAGGATTAGGCTGGGAAGTTTGGTGTGATGGAATGGAGATTACACAATTCACATACTTTCAACAAATGACAGGAATAGAATGTAAACCGGTACCTGTAGAAATAACTTATGGTCTAGAAAGATTATGCATGTTCGTCCAAGGCAAAAACAATGTCTTTGATTTAGATTGGAACGATGAAGGAATTAAATATAAGGAAGTTTTTTTTCAAGCTGAAAAAGAGTTTTCAGCTTATAACTTTGAATTTGCAAATACAGACACTTTATTAAAAAATTTTGAAAGCACGGAAATGGAATGTAAGTCTTTACTTGAAAAAAAACTTTCACTTCCAGCTTACGATCAATGTTTAAAAGCTAGTCATATATTTAATTTATTAGATGCCCGTGGAGTTATTGGTGTTGCAGAAAGAACGGGTTACATAACTAGAATTCGAGAACTTGCAAAAGGTTGTGGCGCACTATGGTTAAGTACGCAAAGTTAGATTATGGCAGAACTTTTATTGGAACTTTATAGTGAAGAAATTCCTCCTCAATTACAAATTGGAGCAAGAAATCAACTAAAAGAATTTGTTGAAAAACCACTTAAAGAAGACAATATAAAGTATAAAGATTTATTAGTTTATTCTTCACCCACTAGATTAACGTTACTTATTAAGGACTTAGCAGAAAAAATTAAAATTGAAGCTAAAGAAGTTAAAGGGCCCAAGGTAGGTTCTCCTGATCAGGTTTTACAAGGTTTTATAAAAGCAAAAAATGTTTCAGAAAAAGATTTAATTGAAAAAGAAACTGAAAAAGGAAAATTTTACTTTATTAAAACGCAGCCTCAGTTAATTTTAGTTGAAGATTTATTAGTTAAAATAATTCCAAAAGCAATTAGCTCAATTAATTGGAAAAAATCAATGAAATGGTCAGACCATAGTTTGATGTGGGGAAGACCCTTGAGATCAATCTTTGCCAGATTTAATAATAAGAAACTTTTATTTAAATTTGATCATTTAGAGACAACAGATGAAATTATAATTGAACAAGATTTAACTATTAAAACTAGAAAAATTAAAGATTTTAAAGATTATTTAAGCTTTCTTAAAAGTAATAAAATTATTGTTAATCATCAGGAAAGAGAAGAGATTATTTTAAAAAAAATAAATTCATTCTCACAATCCAAACAATATAAAGAGCATCTAAATCCTAAACTTTTAGAGGAAGTTGTTAATATTGTAGAAGATCCAAATTTACTTCACGTTAGTTTTAACAAAGATTATCTAAAGATTCCCCAAGAAATAATAATCTCCACTTTAGAAAAACATCAAAGATATTTTCCAATTTTTGATAGCAGAGATCGGTTAACAAATTATTTCTTTGTCGTAGCTAATAAAAAAGATGAAAAAAAACTCATTACACAAGGCAATAAAAGAGTTGTAGAAGCAAGGTTAGCTGACGCTAAATTCTTTTGGGATAAAGATAGATCTAAAAATTTAATTAAACAAATCGCTAATCTTAAATCTGTTACGTTTTATGAAAAACTTGGAACAATTTACGATAAGACACAGCGACTAAGACAATTGGCAGGACTACTCTCTGATGATTTAAATATTAACAAAGAAAAGGTTCAAGTTGCAGCATCTATATCAAAATCTGATTTATGTTCTGATTTAGTTGGAGAGTACCCTGAACTTCAAGGTGTAATGGGAAAATATTTTGCTTTAGCACAAGGATTTGAAGAAGATGTTGCTAACTCAGTTAGCGATCATTATTTACCTACAGGTCTAACTTCAGTGTTGCCAAAGAAACCTTTTAGTTATTCAATTTCAATTGTAGACAAAATAGACACCTTAGTTGGTTTCTTCGTTATCGATGAAAAACCTACGAGTTCTAAAGATCCATTTGCACTACGACGTGCAGCAATAGGATTATTACGAATAATAATTGAAAATAAATTATCATTTAAGCTTAGAGATTTAATTAATTACGCCATAAGATTATATCAAGAACAAGGTGTTAAAATAATTAACGAAAAAACAGAACAACAAGTTCTTGAATTTATTAAAGAGAGAATGAGAAATGTTTTAAAATTAAAAAATATAAAACCAGATATCATCGAAGCTTCTGTCAGCTCTCATGCAGGAGATAATTTTTTAGCACTTTATGCAAAAACAATTTTAATGAACAAGTATAAGAATAAAGGCATTGGCCTTAATGCAATTAGTTCTTACAAAAGAGCTTCAAATATTCTGGACAAGGCTGGAAAAGGAATCACAGGCAGGCCAGACGCTGTATTATTTAGAAAAGAAGAAGAAAAAATACTTCATGAAAAAATTAACGAAATAAGAAAAGCCTTTACCGTTAAAGATGATAATAAAGACTACGAAAACTTGTTGATAAGGCTATCAGAAACTAAAGAATCTACAGATAATTTTTTTGACAACGTTGTAGTAAATGATGAAAATCAAGATATTAAAAATAATCGATTAGAGCTGTTAAAATTGTTTTGCAACACTTTTGATAACTTTATTGATTTTTCAAAATTAGAAGGTCTGTAATGGCAAAAGTAGTATTTAGTTTTGATGATAAATCTGCAAAAAAATTAAAGAATAAAAAAAATATTCTAGGAGGCAAGGGAGCTAATCTCGGAGAGATGGGCAGACTAGGTTTACCTGTCCCCCCAGGATTCACTATTACAACAGAAGTTTGCGATCTTTTTTATAAAAATAAAAAAAAATTACCTCAAAAAGTAATTAAAAATATCGAGGCAGAATTAAAAAATATTGAAAAGAAAACTAAAAAGAAATTTGGTGATCTTAAAAATCCATTACTAGTATCAGTTAGATCAGGAGCAAGAATTTCAATGCCCGGGATGATGGATACTATTTTAAATTTAGGTTTAAACGATAAAACTGTTGAAGCGTTAAAGAAGAGGACTTCAAATGGAAGATTTGCCAAAGACAGTTATAGAAGATTTATTCAGATGTATAGTAATGTGGTTCTTAACGTTGAAGGTCACTTGTTCGAAGAGTTAATAGATAATTATAAATTAACCAAAGGAGTTCTATTAGACACTGACCTAGATGAAAGTGATTGGGATGGATTAATTACTAATTTTAAAGAACTAGTTAAGAAAGAAAAAAAAATTAATTTTCCGCAGGACGTAAAAGAACAGTTGCTAGGAGCAATTAATGCAGTATTTTTATCTTGGGATAGTCAAAGAGCAAAAACTTATAGAAAGTTAAACCAAATACCAGACCACTGGGGCACAGCAGTAAATGTTCAAGCCATGGTGTTTGGTAATATGGGTAACGATTGTTCAACAGGAGTTGCGTTTACTAGAAATCCATCTACAGGGGACAATTCTTTCTTTGGAGAATTTTTAATTAATGCTCAAGGTGAAGACGTTGTAGCAGGCACAAGAACACCTCAATACATAACCAAAAAAGCAAAACAGGATGCTGGCTCAAAAGACCAATCAATGGAAGAAGCTATGCCAAAAGTTTACAAAGAATTAGCCAAAGTATTTCTTAAATTAGAAAAACATTACAAAGACATGCAAGACATCGAGTTTACAGTTGAAAATAATAAACTTTGGATGCTGCAAACAAGATCAGGTAAACGAACTGCGAAAGCCGCAATTAAAATTGCAGTTGATATGGTAAAAGAAAAATTAATATCAAAAAAAGAGGCAATACTAAGAATAGATCCAAATACATTAGATACATTATTACACCCAACTTTAGACGATAAAGTTAAGAAAGAAATTATCGCATCAGGACTTCCAGCATCACCAGGAGCGGCCAGTGGTAAAGTTGTTTTCTCAGCTGATGAAGCCGAAAGATTAAATGGAATGATGCAAGATACTATTCTGGTTCGGTTAGAAACTTCGCCTGAAGATATTCACGGTATGCATGCAGCAAAAGGAATTTTAACAGCAAGAGGAGGAATGACAAGTCATGCTGCTGTTGTAGCAAGAGGAATGGGAAGACCGTGTGTGTCTGGATCAAGTGAAATTACAATTGATTATGAAAGCAAACAATTTAAAGCAGGTGAAGAAATTATAAAAGAAGGTGATATCATAACTATCGATGGCGGTAGCGGAAAAGTTATGAAAGGGTTGGTGCCAACAGTTCAGCCAGAAATTTCTGGATATTTTTCTACAATTATGAAATGGGCTGATGAATTTAGAAAATTAAAAGTCAGAACCAATGCTGAGACAGAAACTGATAGTAAAACAGCAAGAGAATTTGGCGCAGAGGGAATAGGTTTATGTCGAACGGAACATATGTTTTTTGATGAAGAAAGAATTTTATCTGTAAGACAAATGATTTTATCAAGATCTAAAGAAGATAGAGATAGCGCTTTAGAAAAATTATTACCACATCAAAAAGATGATTTTAAAAAAATATTTAATGTTATGTCAGGATTACCTGTTACTGTTAGATTACTTGATCCTCCTTTACATGAATTTTTACCAAAAACAGATAAAGATATAGATGAAGTTGCTAGATCACTAAATTTAGCTGCTAAAGAAGTTAAAGATAGAATTGCTGAACTACATGAAGAAAATCCTATGCTAGGTCATAGAGGATGTAGACTTGGTATTTCTTTTCCTGAAATTTATGAAATGCAATGTGAAGCAATTTTCAAAGCTTTAATCGAACTTAAGAAATCAAAAATCAAATCAGCTTTCGTTGAGATCATGATACCTCTCGTTTCAACAGATACTGAATTAAAAATCTTAAGAGAATTAGTAAATAGAACAGCTAAAAAAATTGAAACAGAAAATAAGATTAAATTAGACTACATGGTTGGAACTATGATTGAACTTCCAAGAGCTGCCTTACAGGCTAAATTAATTTCTAAGCACGCTGATTTTTTTAGTTTCGGAACAAACGATTTAACACAAACTACATTAGGAATAAGCCGGGACGACTCTGGTAAGTTTTTAAATGATTATATTGATAATAAAATATTTGATGTTGATCCATTTGTAAGCATTGATCAAAGTGGAGTAGGTGAACTGGTTGAACTCGCTTCTACAAGAGGAAGAAAAGTTAATAAGAAACTTAAATTAGGCATCTGCGGTGAGCACGGTGGAGATCCTAAAAGCATAGATTTCTGTTCTAGAACAGGACTAGATTATGTGTCCTGTTCTCCATTTCGAGTCCCTGTCGCAAGATTAGCTGCTGCTCAAGCAGAATTAAGAAAATAACAAAGTAGTATCGAATGATTTGGCGCTATGAGTGATAGCACCTACAGAAATTCTATTAATTCCTGTATTAGATATTTTTTTAATATTTTTTAGATTAGCATTACCTGAATATTCAGTTTCATACTTATTTTTACAAAGTTTTAGACATTTTCTTAATTGCTTAGTGTTCATGTTATCGAATAAAATTCTTTTAAATTTAAGACCTATTACTTGATTTAATTGCTTAAGATTTTCTATCTCAACCGTTACAATTTTTTTGGTCTTAATGGCTTTTCTAACTAAATCTCTTAAGTTTTCTTCCGAACTTATATGATTATCTTTAATTAAAATTTCATCACTCAGATTGTATCTATGGTTGTGACCGCCACCTTTTTTTACAGCATATTTTTCTAACAATCTTAAATTTGGTGTTGTTTTTCTCGTGCAACAAATCTTAGTTTTTTTATTAACTTTTTGTTTGAATTGATTAGTTAAGGTTGCAATTCCTGAGGTGTGATTTAAAAAATTTAAAGCAGTTCTCTCTGCAATTAAAATTGTTTTTGTTTTGGCTTTTATTTCAGCAATAACTTTATTCTTTTTTACTTTAGCACCATCTTTTACTTTACTTATAAAAATTGTCTCTTTACCCACCAGCTTGAACGCAGTTTTGCAAAAATCTAACCCAGCTATGATACCATCTTGCTTTGCTACGATTTGAGCTTTAGCTTTCTTATTTTTAAATTTTATTAAGTTTGTGGTGATATCACCTCTAGGTTTTAAATCTTCATCTAGAGCTTTTTTAACTACGGATTTAATATAAGATTGATTTAATTTTTGCACTGATCTAACGACCAATTTCGGTCATTCTAATTACAGATTTTCTAGCGGCTTCTATAGTTTTATTATCTAAAATAATTTCATTCGTATCATTTTCTAAGCAGTCTAAGATTTTTTCTAAATTAATTTTTTTCATATAAGGACATAAGTTACATGGTTTAATGAATGATACATTTGGATTATCAGCTTCAACATTATCACTCATCGAACACTCTGTTACTAGCATCACTTTTTTAGGTTGATTATCTTTTACATATTTAATCATACCAGACGTAGAGCCAGCAAAATCAGATGCTGCTATTACATCAGGGGGACACTCAGGATGCGCTATAACTTTTATCCCTGGATTTTGCGTTTTAATATCTTTAATTTCTTTTCCAGTAAATTGCTCATGAACTATACAAGTTCCTTTCCATGCAATGATTTTTACTTTTGTATTCTTTGCAACATAATCTGCTAAATATTGATCAGGTAAAAATATAACTTTATCTACATTTAAAGACTCAACCACTTTAACTGCATTAGCAGAAGTGCAACAAATATCTGTTTCAGCTTTTACATCTGCAGAAGTATTTACGTACGATACAACTGGAACACCTGGATATTTTTGTTTTAATAATCTTACATCTTCACCTGTTATTGAACTTGCAAGTGAACAACCTGCTTCCATATCAGGAAGAAAAACTTTTTTAGCAGGATTCATAAGTTTTGCTGTTTCTGCCATGAAGTGCACTCCACACATAATTATTTTATCTGCAGAAGTTTTAGAAGCTTCGATTGCTAAAGCCAAAGAGTCAGCAGCGATATCAGCCACACCATGATAAATCTCAGGTGTTTGATAATTGTGAGCAAGAATAATGGCATTCTTTTCTTTTTTTAATTTATTAATCTTATCAATTAGAGGCGCATGAATTTTCCACTCAGCGTCAGGTATAAACTTAGATATTTTTTTATAAATATCTTGTGAATTTGCTATATTATGTTGTTGTGCAGACATACTAATTCTAATTTACCAACTTGAGGTTAAATTGTCATTCCTTTATTGTCGCATAATTATTGCGGTCGTGCTGAAATTGGTAGACAGGCACGCTTGAGGGGCGTGTGGGTTTCCCGTGAGAGTTCGAGTCTCTCCGACCGCACCATTATTTGAATATATTGATTAACTTAGCCTTATTATCGTTTATGGAAATATCTTTATCATTAAATTCAGAAAAATCAGGGTCAAAAAGTTTAACCAGCGCAAAAGGCATTGGTTTATTAATCAAAACTTTTCCAATTGTAATATTATTGTATTTAAGTTCATCGCCTATGCTTAATTCTTGATCAAATTTTATCGGCAACAATCTTCTTCTTAGTTTATTTTTAAGCTTCATTCTTGCAGTATTTTCTTGGCCAACATAGCAACCTTTTTTAAAATCAATAGCCTTAAGTTCTTCAAAATTTGCCTCTAATCCAAACAATTGTTCTTTTAAATTTTCTACACCTTTAATAGGTATCCCTAAAGCGTGTGCATCTATAAAATAATTTTCAGCTTTAATAATTTTTAAATCTAATTTTTTTATTGTGAGGTGTAATTTTTCAAGGGTTGATAATATTCTAGCTCCTAATTTTTTATTTCTCGGATCAATAAATACAGGGCTATCCCTATAAACTATCGTATCGGTGTTTTTGTTCTCATTGTTTTGTATTTCGGTGAATTTTTCTAAACTTATTAAACCAATGACATGATTAGTAGAAATATCTTTAATTTCAATTTTTGATCTTAATTTATATTTTGAGAGATAAGTAATAATTTCATTTGTAAATTTATTATCACAGTCTAATAAAAATCCTTCTTTTGTTAGTAATAGAAAAAATTCAAATAAGTATTTGCCTTGAGGAGTAAACAATGCTGAAAAAATTGAATTGGAAGTACTTACTTTTTCTACATCGTTGGTAATGATATTTTGAAGAAAATTTTTAGAATCCTCACCCGTTATTGAGATTAATCCACGGTCTTCTAATAAAATAATTTTATCTTTTTCCATATTTGCAAGTTTATATTGTATAATATATTTATTAAATCATGTCTGATAAATTTAGTCTCATAATTAAAAATGGCTCTTGTTATATTGATGGCAAGCTTACCAAAACAGATATTGGGTTATCTGGTAATAAGATTCAAAAAATAGGTAAAATTGAACTCAATAGTTCAAAAGTTTACGATGCTACTGATAAAGTTGTTTTACCAGGTATCATTGATACTCAAGTTCATTTCAGAGAACCAGGGTCTACTGATGCCGAGGATTTAGAAAGTGGAAGTAGAGCAGCCGTTTTAGGAGGGGTAACATCTTTGTTTGAAATGCCTAACACTAATCCTCCCACGTCTAATCTAGTTGAGTTCGATAAAAAATTACAAGCAGCAAAAAATAGGATGCATAGTAATTACGCTTTTTATTTTGGTGCAACGCCAGACAACACCGATCAACTTGCTAGGCTTAAAGATGTTGAGGGTTGTTGTGGAGTAAAATTATTCGCAGGCTCATCAACAGGAAACTTATTAGTCGATAAAGAAGCAGATATTGAAAAAGTAATCTCAAGCAGTGATAGAGTTGTATCGATCCATTCTGAAGATGAAGACATTATAAAACTTAGAAAAAAATTTATAAGAAAAGGAGATGTTCACTCACATCCTGAATGGAGAAATGTAGAGTGCGCTATGTCTTCTACACGAAGGGTTGTTAAAATTGCTGAGCGATACAATAAAAAAATTCATGTTTTACATGTGACTACAAAAGATGAAGTAGATTTTTTAGCCATGCACAAAAAAAATGTAACTTTCGAAACCACACCGCAGCATTTAACTCTTTATGCGCCAGATTGTTATGACAAACTTGGAACTTATGCTCAAATGAATCCTCCATTAAGAACTAAAGAACATTACGATCGTCTATGGGTTGCGATTAAAAATAATATTGTAGATGTATTAGGCTCTGATCACGCTCCTCATTTAAAAGAGAATAAAGATAAAGAATATCCGAACACCCCATCAGGAATGCCAGGTGTTCAAACTATTTTCCCAGTCATGCTTGATCACGTAAATAATGGCAAACTTACACTTCAACAGTTAATTAATCTTATGTGTGAAAATCCTTGTAGGATTTTTGGTATTAAGAATAAAGGTTATATAAAAGAAGGTTTTGACGCTGATTTAACCATTACTGACATGAATAAAGAGGTGACAATTAAAAATGAAATGATTGCAAGCAAATGTGGCTGGACGCCTTTTAATAATCATAAAGTTAAAGGTTTCCCTGTAGGAACTATTGTTAATGGTCATTTGGTGATGTCAGATGGTAAAGTAATTTTAGAGTCTAAAGGAACACCTCTAAAGTTTTAAAATATTATTTTCAATTAAATCAGCTTTTATTTCGTCCAAAATAACTGGATCATCAATTGTTGCAGGCATCTTATAAGGTTCGTTATCAGCTATTTTTCTAACAGTTCCTCTTAAAACTTTTCCAGATCTCGTTTTAGGTAATCTTTTAACCACAATAGCTATTTTAAAAGCTGCAACAGGACCAACCTTTTCCCTCACCATTTTTACACATTCATCGATGATATCTTTTTTATCTTTGGTTACTCCAGCTTTTAAAGCAAGTAAGCCAATAGGAAGTTGCCCTTTAAGTTTATCTGCAATACCGATGACAGCACACTCGGCTACATCCTTATGCTCTGCAAGAACTTCTTCTATGGCTCCCGTAGACAATCTGTGTCCTGCAACATTAATAATATCATCTGTTCTAGACATGATCCAAACGTAACCATCCTCATCTATATGACCCGCGTCATAAGTTTGATAATAACCAGGGTAGGTAGTCATATAATTTTCTTTATATCTTTTATCAGCTCCCCAAAGTGTAGGAAAAGTTCCAGGAGGCAAAGGAAGCTTTACAACAATGTCACCCATTTTCCCTGGACCAACTTCTTTACCTTCTGCATTTAAAACTTTCAAATCATAACCCGGCACAGGTTTAAAAGCTGAACCATATTTAACTGGAAACGACTCTATTCCAGTACAATCAGATGTAATCGCCCAGCTGGTTTCAGTTTGCCACCAATGATCAATTACAGGTGAGTTAGATAATTTTTCAAACCATTTAATCGTATCAGGATCAGCTCTTTCTCCTGCTAGGAATAATTTATCAAATTTACTTAAATCATATTTCTTAAAAAATTCTCCATTGGGATCTTCTTTTTTGATAGCTCTAATAGCAGTGGGAGCTGTAAAAAGAGATTTTACTTTGTGTTCTGAAATCACTCTCCAAAAAACTCCAGCATCAGGTGTTCCAACAGGTTTTCCTTCAAATAAAACTGTAGTGCATCCATAAAATAATGGAGCGTAAACAATATAAGAGTGACCAACAATCCAACCTATATCACTTGCTGACCACCAAACATCATCTTGATTAATGTTATAAATATTTTTCATGGTCCATTTCAAAGCAACGATATGTCCACCTATATCTCTAACAATTCCTTTAGGTAAACCAGTTGTGCCCGAAGTATAAAGTATGTAAGCATAATCATTTGCATTCATCTTCTCACAGTCTGCAGGCTTTGCATCTTTGAGCGCCTCATCCCAGGTAATATCCATCTTTGGATTAAGTTCTGCTTTATCTTTCTCTCTTTGAAAAATAATACATTTATTTGGTTTATGATTTGCAAGTTCAAGCGCTTTGTTGACCAAAGGTTTGTAATGAACAGTTCTTCCAGGTTCATAACCGCAAGAAGCAGTTACTAAAAGTTTTGCTTTAGAGTCATCAATTCTACTCGCAAGTTCGTTTGCAGCAAAACCTCCAAAGACAACAGAATGCACTGCTCCAATCCTACCGCAAGCAAGCATCGTAATTACCGCTTCAGGTATCATAGGCATGTAAATAATAACTCTATCTCCTTTATTTACGCCTTGATTTTTTAATGCACCGGCAAATAAAGCAACACGATCTTTTAATTCATTGTAAGTTATATTTTTTTTTGTACCGGTGATGGGACTATCGTAAATAATTGCAAGTTTATCTCCTCTACCTTCATCAACATGTAGATCTAAAGCATTGTAACAAGTGTTTGTTACACCATCCTCAAACCATTTGTAGAAAGGGGGATTGTTAGAATTTAGAATTTTAGTTGGTTTTTTATACCAAAAGATATTTTCAGAGATCTCTTTCCAAAATTCTTCTCTATTTTGAATAGATTTTTGGTAAATTTCCTTATATTTTTGATTCAAAATAATTCTCCTTAAACTCTAATATTTATGGAGTATTTCATAAATATCCCCAAAAAAAAATAGAAAAACCAATAAATATGCGGCTTTTTGGTAAAAAAAACACTTCACTGTAACTTTGTTTTTTACTATGTTCCCTTCAATTACTCAGTAGCGGTTAGATTTACCGTTTGTCTGAGTGGTTTATATATAAACTAATTAGAAAACTAAACAAACGAGGGAGGTTTTCATGAGTAAATTAAAAATGTTTGCACTAGCTACTGTTGCCGTATTAGGTTTAACAGGTTCAGCGAATGCAGAGACAGCTTTATTGGCTACAGATGATTTCGTAGGTATTTCATTCTGGTTAGTATCAATGGGTTGTTTAGCAGCTACAGCGTTCTTCTTTTTAGAAAGAGGATCTGTTGCACCTGCTTGGAGAGTTTCAATCACAGTTGCAGGACTAGTAACTGGTATCGCATTCATACACTACATGTACATGAGAGAAGTATGGATCGGAACTGGTGAGTCTCCAACTGTTTACAGATATATTGACTGGTTAATCACAGTGCCATTACTAATGCTTGAGTTCTACTTTGTATTAGCGGCAGTGAAAAAAGTACCTAGTTCAGTATTCTGGAAACTTTTAATAGGTTCTTTAGTAATGCTTATAGGTGGTTACCTAGGTGAAGCTGGTTACATGCAACCATTTGTTGGTTTCGTAATCGGAATGGCTGGCTGGATATATATTTTATTTGAAATATTTTCTGGTGAAGCTGGAACACTTGCAGCGAAAGCTGGTAACAAGTCATTACAAACTGCATTTAGTGCGATGAGAATAATCGTTACAATCGGTTGGGCTGTATACCCATTAGGTTATATCTTCGGATATTTAACTGGTGGAGTAGACGTTAACTCATTGAACGTTATTTACAACGCTGCAGACTTTTTGAATAAGATCGCTTTTGGTCTTATCATTTGGGCTGCTGCAATGCAGAATACTAGAGTTTCAAGAAGCTAGTATTTAAGTAATTAAATTAAGGGCAGGTATGTTTTTACATACTTGCCCTTTTTTTTTAGACCTCTATATTCTTCTTAATGCCCAAAATTACATATCAAGATAATCAAGGAAACAGCAAAACCATTGAAGTTGAAAATGGCCTTACCGTTATGGAGGGGGCTATTCAAAATGATATTCCTGGGATTGACGCAGACTGCGGTGGTTCTATGGCTTGTGCAACTTGCCATGTTTATGTCGAAGAAAAATGGTTGAATAAAATACCAAAAGCAGAAGAAGCAGAAATAGATATGATTGACATGGCTTATGAGCCTAAAAAAAATAGCAGATTAAGTTGCCAATTGATAGTTGCAGACGAATTAGATGGGCTTAAAGTTATTACACCAGCTCAACAATCTTAATGATTAAAACTGATGCAATAATAATTGGAGCAGGGCCCGTCGGTTTGTTTGCCGTTCATCAACTTGGTATTAAAGGACTTAAAGCTGTAGTTATTGATAATTTAGATAAGGCAGGAGGACAATGTATTGAATTATATCCAGACAAACCAATTTATGACATTCCAGTAGTTCCCGAGTGCACTGGAGAAGAAT
>Ga0209505_1001375_pt1 | contig 17043 bp, 11 predicted proteins | sample COGITO_mtgs_1103_2_FD_184794 | JGI IMG/M metagenome (GOLD analysis project Ga0209505, IMG submission 184794) | Pelagic marine microbial communities from North Sea - COGITO_mtgs_110331 (SPAdes) (version 2) | ecosystem: Environmental > Aquatic > Marine > Epipelagic ... | reverse complement strand
TTCAAGGGGAGATCGGAAACCACATCCAAAGTTTGTCTCTCTCTCTCTCTTACGAAGCGCGCGTTTTGGAAAACCCGATCTCCCTCTCGAATGCTCCGCGGCACACAAAAAGAGAGAGGGACGATCATCTCTGAGAAAGAAGATAAACTCGCGCGCGAAAGCAGGAAAAAAAAGATGGATTGGATTTCTTCTCATTGCGGCACGAGAACCGCAGCCACAAGTAGAGTAGTCGCGTCAAAGACGAAAACGCATACGAACAAATCTGCGTGTTGTGTGTTACCTTCCGTCCGCCCCCGCGGGGCATGCCTCCAAAATTCATTCTCCCTCCGTTGCTTTAATATATATATATATATGTGTATATTCTATCAGATCTCTTTGACAAACGCGTTCGTACTATCTGCGCGTTGTTGTGTTCGAAGACGCACGAAGACAAGTTGTGACGATTGAAAAAACTTTCCAAAAGCTTCCATCTCGATTCCTTCAAAGCAACAACGCCGCATGAATAACACTAAAGAGAGAGTTTAATAAGTAGACGTCTCTCGTTTTTGAGAATGAGCTGATATCGTCGTCGTCGTCGAGAAAGGAGGAAGAGTTTGAGGAAAAGAGTACACTTCGTGCACGAAGAAAAGCTGCTTCGCGGAACAAAGAGAGAGCGAGCACGTCTCGTCGTAAAGAATGCGCGTCACATCATCATCATCATCATCTTCGTCATCGAGAAAGGAAGAGTGTGAGGAAAATAATGAGTTCTTTCTCGAGCGATTACGAGAAGCGCTCGCAGATGACGACGACGACGACGAAAACGATGCGGGGTCGTCGAGAGTGCACACGACGGGGGAGTTCTTTGAATCGTGCAAAAGAGATATGGGCAACGCACACGGACGTAAAGGAGGAGGAGAACTGATGGAGGCTGTGGTGCGAGTGAAAACAACGCGAGAGGTTGAAAATATCGTTCGCGCGTGCGCGGAGTTCAAGAAACCAGTGGTAACGAGAGGCGCCGGGACGGGATTGGAAGGCGGGTGCGTGGCGTACTTTGGTGGGGTTGTTTTGGACGTGTCGCTTTTGAAAACGATGTCGATGGATGAGATGCAACGCACCGCGACGGTCGGCGCGGGCGTGTTGAAGAACGAGTTGAATACGTTTTTAGAACCGTATGGGTTTATATTCGGCCCGGATCCGTCCTCGAATCCAAGCGTCGGCGGGATGGCGAGCACGGGGGGGAGCGGATTGTCAACGCTCAAGTACGGAACGTCGAAGGAAAATATCGTGAGCATGAAAGTCGTCACGCCGAAAGGCGAGTGCATCGAAACCAGACGAAACGTGAGGAAAAGCTCAACGGGGTACGAGTTAAACGCTCTGTTTTTAGGCGCGGAAGGCACTTTAGGCGTGATCACGGAACTGACCGTGAAATTGTTTCCGATTCCAAAAACGAGAGTCGGGGCGGTGGTGCAATTTGAAACGGTTCGCGACGCCGCGGAAACAGTCGTGTTGGCGCGAAACGCCAATTTGGAGACGCTGTTGAGGTGCGAAATGTTAAACTCGGAAGGCGTGCAAGTCTCAAACGTCGTGTTTAAGACGAAAATGATTGAAACGCCTACGTTATTTTTAGAGTTTGTGGATTCCAAGCTACCCGACGAAGGCGGATACGAGAGAGCGAAAGCAGATTACGACCGTTTCATCGAACTCGCGACCTCGAAAAACTGTCGAAAGAGCACGATACAGTTTGCGAAAAACGCCGACGAGTTGGATTCAATTTGGGAAGCGAGAAGAGGATGCTATCTTGGGGCGATGCGATATCGCGGCATACAGTTGGGCACGCACAAAAAAGAGAAAGTTTACGTCGGGGACGTGTGCGTACCGATTTCGAAACTCGCGGACTCGATCGCCAACGCAGAAAGGTTGTTTAAACGAGCGAGATTCCCGTGCGTGATGTGTTGCCACATCGCGGATGGCAATTACCACTGCTTAATTCCGTTCAACGACGACAACGAAAAAGAGTTACACAAATTAGAAGAGGAGTTAGTCAACGCCGCGTTAGACGTCGGAGGTGTCGCTTCGGGCGAACACGGCGTTGGCGTCGGGAAGATGAAACACATCGTCCGCGAACACGGCGAGGCGCACATTGATATCCAAAGGTCGATAAAGAAAGCGTTGGATCCTTTGAACATAATGAACCCGGGGAAGGTGATATCGTGGACGAGTCCTTCTTCTTCTTCTTCTTCTTTACGATCAAGGAGTAAGCTGTGATGAGAGATTAGATAGAGCTTTTTTACATACGTAGGTAGCATCATCAACATTAGATAATAGATATTTGTACAATAATGATAAATAAATCATCGACGCGAATACATATGCGATCCTCCTCCTCCTCCTTCGCTCGTCGTAATTTTTTCCTCTTCGCGTCGCGCCTCTACTTTCAAAGAGACTAATTCCCTTCTGTAGCAAGCGTTACACAACCGATCTCCGTGTTTAAACTTGCCTTTATTCTTCGGTATCGCCCAGTTCCCGCTCGTCCTTTCGTTCTGACACTGCGCGCACCTCACGTCGAGCGCCGTCGCTCGTTCCCGACAGTAACACGAATGACACAGCCGCCCAGTTTTCCCGCCGACGAACTTGTTTCGGTACCACTCGACCGAACTCGACGTTTGACACATTTCGCACGAGTGCGTTTGGAGATCATTCTTAATCCGAATTCGTCTCGCTCGGTTATAGCAGGCGTTGCATTGGGTCTTGTTCTTGTACCATCGAGAGGACGCGGTTCGGTCGCAATAGTGACACTGATTTTTACCAACACTTTTGGCGGTAAAATCGCCGTTCTCTGTGTTCTTCTCCTCTTTCTCCTCGTCTAAAACGCTTTTCGTGATCTTCGTCGCACCACTCCTCTTTTTACTCCTCCTCCTACAGTTCGTTAAAAAACCACCACGAGAGCTTTTCTGTTCTTCTCCAATTATCCATTCTCGTCCAACAAATCCTTCTCCTCCTCCTTTCGCAACAAAAACCGCTTTAAAACGAAACGCGCGTTTTCCTCCACGAGCAGCTGATCCTCCTCCTCGAGGAGAACACCACGAAGCCGTCGTCGTCAAAGTCGTCGCGAACACAAAGGAAGAAGAAGCCTTCGACGACGAGGAAGAAAAAAAAGGAACACCCCCAGGGGAGGGTACCACAACCGCCACCATTTTTTTTCTACTCAACGTAAAAAGAACTTTAAATCATTCAAAGAGAACTTTAATAATAAAAAACGAATCTCACTGCTGGAGTAGTGTTGCGCTCTTCCGTGCGCACGACTTGGTTAAATAATGAGCGCGCGTGTCTATGTCTTAAATATGTGTGTTCTGTGATGCGATGAAATTCTTCTGCTTTTTGTGCATTCCCCACAAAAAATTTTTAGAGCACTTTTTGTTTAGGGTTTGTCACCGTAGCTAGGGTTTAACAAGAACACAACAAGAACCAAAAGAGACTCCCCGTCAAAAATCACACACACGTATAGGAGAGAGAGGATAATGACGACGAACTCGCGGAGGACGACGAACGGACGAACGATGACGTTCTTCGCCGTCGTTTCGTCCTCGCTGTTGTTTCTTATTATTCTCGATTTGGCGACGAGTATAACAGGTGTGCACGCGCAGAAAGAGTTGGCGTTCGAAGAACAAAATCCATCCTCTTCTTTGGGGAAAACGACGACGAGAACAACGCCCGAGACCATCACCGCGGAGGATGATGACGACAGCGCACAAAAGGACGCGCACGGCAGCGAGGGAGGAGGAGAGTGGCAATTCGCCACCCCCGCGTCCAAAGGTTTGAGTCAGAGCAGCTTAGAGGTACGTGTATTCTTTTTGTCTCTCTCTCTCTTTTTGTATCTCATCCGAGAGAGCCGCGGCTCGCATTTGGAGGTCGGGGAACATTTGTCGTCCTCTTCTTCCTCTTCTCTCTCTCTCTCTCTCGTTTAAAAATCATCTTTTGGCGCGCGTCTCGTCTTTCTTTCGATCCTCGTTTTAGAGTACGACTCACCGTTATGAACGTTTCTTTTATTACGCGTCGTTATTCATCATACACTACGAATACACAGACGGCAGACGCGCGTCTCTCGGTCCTCCCTGGGCGAGACTGCTTCTTAGTCGCCAAGGACGGCGCCATCGTGCACGAAAACTACCCAGGTTTTGCCTCGAGTCCAAACGCGAAAAGGACGACGGATACATCTGGCGCGCTTTTATCGCTGGCGATGATTGGTGCCGCGGTGAAAGACGGGTTGATTGAACTCGATCAGCCGCTGTTAGATTACACGCCGTTAGCGGTTGAGATTTTCGGGAAAGATACGACGGTGACGGCGAGGCATATTTTGCAGCAAACGCACGGCGGCGCGGTAGAAGAGAACCAAAGAGCGAACGAACCCGGACAAGAGTGGGACGTGGACGATAGTTTCGATAGAGATCACAGGAATTCGTTGTATTTGAAAGTCGTGGAGGATGCGATTCAGCACGCGGTGTTTAGACGGGTGAAGAGAGACGCGAAGGAGTGGGCGACAAAGGCGGTTTTAGAACCGCTCGGGTTGCAAGAGGCTTTTTTGAACGGCGACGATCAAACGGACGGGGAATTTTCGCTCACCGGGAGGTTCAGTTTGTCTTGCAGAGACGCGTTGAAGTTGGCGCAGCTGTTTTTGAACAAAGGCGTGACTTTAGACAAAACGGGGCATTCCATTCAGTTGTTCAACAAAGACTTCGCGTACGAGGTGTTCACGCAAACCGAGCAAAACGATAAGCACGGGTTATTGACGTGGGTGCACCAACCGTTGGAGAAAGACGAGAAAATCCCGAAGAAAGCGACGTGCTGTTCGCCGGTGGCGTTGGGGTCGACCCCGTGCGGCCACGCGGCGAAGAATTTGCGCGGTCCTCTTTTCGGCGCGTCGACGACGTCGTTCGTGGCGATGACTCTCGGCGATAAAGGGTCCGCTATTTTCATGTTGCCGAAAGAAAACATCGCGATTGTGACTTTTGGGCGAACGAGCGGAGAAACGGGTAATTGCGAGAGTTACCAGAGAGACGATACGTTTTTAGCGCACGCGTTGTGGGGCGCCGCCAAGGTTGGATTAGAGCCGGATACGATTGGCATGAAAGGCTTAGATGACGGAAAGTTTCGCGTGGTGGACGGGGAGCCGCACTTGTCGGCGTTAGCGCAGCAAGAGAGCGGCATTCAAATTGGCCCAGACGGGAAGGAGAAGATGAACACGAAAGTGGTCATTGATCCGGAAAGCGGCAGACCGAAGAGAGTGCCGATTGGCGACGGAACCGTGGTCACCACCGCGGACGGCAGGAAAGTCCAAGAATACGAAGAAGACCGCGAAATCCACGACCAAGTTTGGAAAGAGATGATTGGTGGGTATTACGTAGAAGCCGTGAACTCGGCCGCGGAATTTTTGCAAGAGCACAAGAAAGCGGTCAAAGCCGGCCAAGACGTGTACGGGTCCATGCAAAGATGGCAAGACGCCATTCACATGTCCAAACACGAACCGACCGTCGTCGAGGAGGAGTATTACAAAGAGCAAGGCATCGACCCGAAATTCTTAAAAACGCCAATGGCGGAACTCGAAGAAGCGGCGGCGAAAACGGTAGCGGCGAAGAAGAAAGCCGGCGACGAGGACGCAAAGTTCAGCGCGGTGCCGGAATATCCGGCGGTGCAACACGCGCAGCCGCACGAGTATTCCGTCCCGAGTTTAGGTTCCGCGCAAGAAACAAAGAAGACAAGTTGGTTCCGACAAGTGTTGACGCCGACGCAAAACATGGCGAGAATGGCTGTCGTAGGCGACGTCCCGGTGAGAGTCATGATGATGGGCGCGAAGAAAGATACGGCGAAGCTCGGCGACGGGGCCATGTCTTCGGAAGAAGCGGCGAGTTTGGGCGAGTCACCGTACGTGCACCAAATGCGACAACGCAACGCGCAACGCAGAGTATTTCTCCAACCTCGATCTGATGCGGCGACGCAGCAAAGATTACTCGCATCGAGGAGAAATCGCAACATTGTCGACGACGAGAAAGCGCGAGAAGAAGAAGAAGAAGAAGAGTTGAACAGCGAGAATATTCAAAGAATTGAACGCAACATCCATCGCGAAGAATCGCGAGAGCAAAGGCAACAACAACAACAACAATACAACGGGAATCTGAGGGAAGAGAACGACGAGAGAGAACAGAGCGTGCTAGGCGACGACAAGAGTCGATTGCGTAACGGAATAAACCTCGCGCCACAACGACTCACCGACGCGCCGATTCGTTCGAACAACTTTGAAGATTCACCTTCGGCGTACGGCTCGTGCTCGTGCGCGTGCCCAGGCAAAGCCGACGAGGCTGAGCACCACTGTTACGATGTTGTCGACGAGACGCCGAACGGCGACGCGTCGATGGCGTGCGATACCGCGAGACAGCTCGGGAACGCGCAGTGCCCAACCTCTGGCGTCGTCAACGCGTGCGTTGAATCTTCCAAGGGCGTTTTACTCGGCCCCGAGCAACACCCGGATCAGAGTTGTAAGCAAACGCGCGCGTGCCCAGACGCGAGCGCGAATGCGAGTGAGCTCGAAAGAAGTTTTGTCGCTGAAGTGTACGAGTGCCAAGCCGTTCGATACGCGAGTTGCTCGTTCTCGGTGAATGCGTGTAAGAAATCCACCATGGTGTTGCGCAGAGCGAACACGGAGATGGAATTCGCGGCAACAAACGGACCGGTCGTTATTCGCGTCCCTGCTACGGGAGCGCAAGAGCAACAACAACGTCAGCAATTACCGCAGCGCACGTGGACGCCGCGTCAACAAACCTTGGTTTCCTCGTCCTCTTACGCGCAACCAATCGAGGATCTCACCGACGAAGACTACGAAGATGCGCGAGGAGAAGATTTCGTCGAACAAGTTCAACAGCAAAGAAACGATCGATCAACAAGATCTTCCGGCAAAGCTTACGCGTCGAAGAAATCTTCGTCTTCTTCTCGATCTTCTTCCAAAGTACAAGAGGCTTTGAAAGAGACGAGCGGAACGGTTGATAAGCCGTTGACGAAAGCGCCTCGACGCGCGGGCAAGACGAGCGCTCCTTCATCCTCGAAGGAAAGCTCTCCCTCTGTCGGCAAGAAAGAGTCATCGTCGGTAAAATCCAGCAGCAACAACAAAAGCAGCAGCAAATCGTCGAGCAGCAGCAAGAAGATTGTCTCTCCGCACGACTTGACCGAAGCCATCGAGATGGACATCAGGAAGAAAACGAGAGAAAAGCCTCGCAACCGCGAAGAAGCCTTCGTGCAGTGGGCGGAATACTCTCCGCCATTCATTGCCATCGGTACCGCGTGTGTAGCTTTAGCCGTCGCCTTGTTAGCTATCGCGAGAAAGTACCCGAGCTCCGTGTCGCACCCGTGGGCGATTCCGGGCGTGTTACAACGCCAAGACGTGGACGAAGAGACTGGCGGGAAAGGTAACGGCCGTCCGCCGTTACCTTCGCGAGCGGCGTACGGCACCGCGAACGACGCCGCGGCGTACTCCGAAAAACTCTCCTCCCCGAGAACGCCTGAATTTAAGCAATCCGAGAAAGAACGAATTCGCTTAGCGCAAGAAGAGCGCGAGCGGTTAGCTGCGGAGAACATTCGGGCCGAGTTTGAGAAGGAAAACGAGGAGCGCAAGAAGCGTTTCGAGCAAGAACTGGATGCGTTGAAGAAAGAACGGGAAGCGTTTGAGGCGATGAAGAAAGAGGAAGATCGGAAGCGAAAAGAAAAGAGAGAACGCAAAGAACGAGAGCTGAAACGCGCGAAGGAGGAGAAGGAAATGGAGAACAAGTTGTCGCAAGCGAAGAAGGATGCCATGGCGGCGGCGAGAGAAATCGCGCGAGAGGAGACGGAACGCGTGCTTAGCAAACCGACGAAAGTAGTCAAAGAAGAAGAGCAAGTTGAAGTTGAAGATGAAGACGAGAAGAAAGAGGTGACGACGACGAGCTTGGTGGTTGAAAAACAAGAGTCTGTGGCCAAGAAGAAAGGCTTCTTCAACAAATCGTCGGCGGCAAAGAAGTAAATTTTAGCACATGTATTTATATCATCATCAACGACAATACGATTAACGAGTACATCTTCTTCGTCCTCTTAATACTACTACTACAGTTTCTTCTGTTATACATCTTTTTACAGCAAAGCTATTCGAGCGAAGCGCATGGTACACAACGTCGCTCTCGCGATGTTGGCGTAGTGCGCTCGTCGAACCATTCGCGCCGCGGCGTTCGCGTTCCCGCCACCCAAGCCTTCACCGCCGCCGCCGGAAAATCCGCCGCCGCCGCTCCCACTCATCTTATACTCGTAATCGTTCGTGTGCGTTCCATCATCTATAGCGCTATTCGCCAAAGCGTCCGCGTCTTTATTAAACTCCCTTCTCACGTGCGCTATATCAAACCTGCGAAACTTCTTCTTCATCTCGTTACACTCCGCGTGCAACGGAATCAACCTCGGCTCTTTCACTTTCCAATCGCCTTTCACTTGACTGACGATTAAGTTACTATCGCCTCGGACCCGAATATCCTCGATCCCGAGTTCAATGGCTGCTTTCAACCCGGTAATTAACGCGTGGTACTCCGCCTCGTTCACCGTCGCGACACCCAACGACGTGCAAATCTCTTTGATGATTTCACCACACCTTTCTTCTTCTTCTTCTTCTTCCTCTCTCGCGTCTGACGGTATTCTCGGCGCTCGAATTAACGCTCCAGCACCGGCCGGTCCCGGGTTTCCTCGCGACGCGCCGTCGAATTCCAAAACGAAGGGTACGTTTTCTTCCGCGTTCGCTTTCGCGGACGTGTTGAGTTTTCTCTTGGTGTTGTTACCGTTGGATTTCCCCCTCGCTGTTGTTGTTCTTTTCGCCGGTGGTGATGAAAGTGGTTTCATCGGTTCGTATTCCGTCGTCCATCCATCGTCGTCGTCCTCAAACTCCTCTTCATTTTTGTCTAGGTATTCTGTAATCGAAGTTTGTTTTGTGCTGTTTGTATGCGCTTTCCTCTTTTGCGTGTTCGTCGGAATCGTTGGTCTCACCTCGGCGGCGATGGAGGAAGACGATGGATTCTCGACGACGTTTGTTTTCACCCACGCCTCGGCGTCTGCTCGCGCCGAGAAGCTCTTTAATAAGAATAGGAGAGAGAAAGGCAACGCGTTTATGTCAGATTCGAGAGATTCTTTCATCAGAGAGCAGCGTATTCGCGCGCGCAAAGGGAGGAAAGGACGGGGGGAAAGTATTATTATTTACCTTGTGCTGCGCGTTCGGGAACGAGAACACTTGCTTTTTGCACTCGTCCCAGGTTTCGTACACGCCTGGTTTTCGTCCACTCGCGACCGCGTAGTATTTCTTTTTGTTCGTATTGTTGTCCTTATTGTTCTTCGCGGTAGACGAGGTCTTCAGTCCTCCTCCTCTGTCCGCCATGATGTGGTCTCGTTGTGGCGGAGTAGAGAAAAGTCGCGTCAAACAGGGTAACGCCTCTCGTGACTTTTGCGTGCTCTTTTCCATTTTATCCGAAAAAATTCATCCTTCCTTTTTCGTTGTTTTTGTCTCCCTTCACATTTTTTGCTTTTCTGCTTTTTTCTCCCACCTTTTTGCTTCGTACTTTTTCCTCTCTGTCTTGTGTCTGTCATTTCGTGTCCCAAGTTGTGTACATTGTTTCATCATTGTTTCAAACACACGCGCGCAATAGAATGGCACTGGCCTTTTCTCGCGCGACAACGAGAACGACGAGACGAACACTCTCGTTTGAAAGAAGAAGAAGAGTGGTGAGAATTTTACCAGCAGCAAAAGCGATGTCGTCCACGACTAAAGAAGAAGAAACGACGTATTCGCAGTTGAAAGAAAAACTCGCTGAAATCGATTGCTTGTCCTCGTTGGCGGGTTTAGCCGGGTGGGACGAATTGACGATGATGCCGAGTGGAGAACACGCGGCTTTGTTGCGTTCGAAAGCGTCCGCGGTATTAGCAGGGGTTATTCATCAGAAATCTATCGATTCAGAATTAGGGAAACTCATCGCGAACAGTCAACCTTCACGTCCGAAAGATATCGCGAACGTGAAAAGAGCGAAAGAGGAGTACGAACGGTCGGCGAAAATTCCAAGCGATATGGCGAAGAAAGCGGCGGAGTTACAATCCGAGGGGTACCAGATTTGGGTGAAGGCGAGAACGGCGAAGGATTTCCAGACGTTTTCGCCGATATTGAAAGAGTGGGTTGATCTCGTGAAACGCAGGTGCGAGTTGATCAAACCCGGGGAGGATGCGTTTAACACGAGTTTAGACGAGTACGAGAGAGGAATGACCGCAGAGCGTCTCAATGAGATATTTCCTGTCGTGAAGACGTGCGTCGTGGATTTGATTCAAAAAGTGTACGCGAAAGAGTCGCCGGTGGCGTTGAAAAAAGGCGAAAACGTGGTGAGCGGAAAATTTGACGTGGATACGCAGGCAAAGTTATCGAAGGAGATCGCGTTAAAGCTTGGGTTTGATTTAGAAAAAGGGAGATTGGATGTTTCCGTGCATCCGTTTACGGGAGGCTGCGGTCCCGGAGACGTACGAATGACCACGCGATACAAAGAAAACGATTTGTCGGAAGGTTTGACCGGGACGATTCACGAAACCGGGCACGCTTTGTACGAACAAGGAAGAAACGTGACGGAATACGCGAATCAACCCGTATCGCGCGCGCACTCGATGGGCGTCCACGAATCGCAATCGTTGTTGTGGGAACGCATGGTCGCGTTATCGCCGTCTTTTTCCACGTTTCTTTTACCGGAATTGAAGAAGTCGTTCCCGAAAGAATTTGAAAACGTGACCGAAGCACAGTTGCACGCGTCTTTGAACGTCGTGAGAAACCCGTCGGTGATTCGAGTGGAAGCGGACGAGTTGACGTACCCGTTGCACATTTTGTTGCGAACGGAGTTGGAAATTGGTTTGATGCGCGGCGAAATCGCCGTGGACGATTTACCAAAACTTTGGAACGAGAAAATGAAACAATATTTGAACGTGGACATCGAAGACGATTCGCGAGGCGTTTTACAAGACGTCCACTGGTCGTCTGGCGCGTTCGGATACTTTCCAACGTATCTGTTGGGTGCAATGTACGCGTGTCAAATCTTCGAAGCGGCGAAGAAAGCTTTGCCGACGTTGGAGGACGACATCGCAAAAGGCACGTTCGCGCCGCTTCGCGAATGGTTGCGCGTAAACGTCCACGATCGAGGCAGTGAATGCGATTCCGCGGATGACTTGTTGGTTTTAGTCACGGGCAAGCCGCTCGATGCCGAAGCGTTCACGAAATACTTGACGGAAAAGTATACCAAGTTGTATAATCTCTAATAAAAATCTATTCATATACCTACTACTACCTCATCAATCTATGTAAAGGTAAGGTTTTTAGTTCTCCTACGACGAGTAGTATTTGCTATGTACTACTCTACTACGAAATCATTTCTTGGACGATGATGTTAATTTCTTCGCTTTGGCCGGCGCTTTCTTTTTATTCAACTTCTTCTTCTTCAAGACCGCGTCGGATAATTTCTTCCCGTCTCCGGGTAAGGCCTCGTCCCATGTTTTCGCGGCAATTTTCGCTCTTTTCTTTGCCTGCTTCTTCTCTGCTTTATCGAACATATCGTCGATATCGTCGCCTTCCGCGTCGCTCGATTTCTCTTCTTCTTCTTCTTCTTCTTCCTCAGAGGAGGAAGAGGAAGACGCGTTCTTCGGTGGAGGTTTCAGCGAAACCAACGGTACGTGTTCTTTATCTTCTGCATCATCATCTTCATCTTCATCGGAGGAATCTTCGCTGGCGCGCGCTTCTGCGTCCATCGCTTCTGCGTCTTCGAGTAACGCTTCCTTAATGCCATCCTCTTTCTCTTCGTCCTCGCCGACTTTCATCGCCGCCCGTTCGAGCGCGTCTGGATCGTATTTCCGTCGTCTCGTTTTTTCTTCCAATCGCTTCTGCTCGAATATTTCGTGCGCCTCTTTCATTTCCTTACACACTACTTTAGCTACGTCGCTCGCGGTGGAGTGTACTCCCGCCAACGCCGTCGCGTCCACGCCTCGCGTCGCGCTCTTCCCTAATCTCTCGCCCATAAAATCCATGGTCGAGAAACACGTCTCTCCGTGTTCATTTACCGCAACTGTCGCGAACCCGATCGCGCACGCCTCTTCTTCTACGGTTGCGTCCACCAATACGCCGTATTTCTGATGCGGTTTGTTGTTCTCGTCCTCTTCGTCCGCATCTTCTTTGCTCTCTTCGTTTTCGTCTATCCCGCTCCCTTTGCTGTTACTTCCATCGTAAAACGCAAACCGAACGGCCACTGGATGATGCATCAGCTGCAACTTCACGCTCTCCCGTTCCTCGTGAAACGTCACGCGATTCGTCTCGTTATCTATCGAACACTCGTACCTCCGAAAGCTCCCTAACGCGCAGTTCGCGCCTATCGAAACCGCCAACGGCAAATCCCCGCCGTGATTTAAAAGAGTCACATCCAACCTTAAATGCCACACGTACCTCCCCGCACTGACGCACAAACTCTCCAAATCCAACGCCCTCGCGTCTCGAAAACACTTCTCCAGCATTCTCGACAAACCATCGCACGTTTCGTGTTCTCGATTCTTCTCGATCGGCGCGTCCGTCGGGTGCGCCATGGGCGACATTTTCACGTGCACTCTCAACGACCCTTCCGCGGACCTCCCGTGTGGTTTATTCAAAGTTCCCGTCACCACGCAGTGCACTTTCGTCTGCGTGTTGTTCAAATCGCCATCGAGTTCACCTAAAGTGCACACGCAGTTCCCTTCGTCGATGATTTCTGTGCGTATTTGTCGAATCGAATTTTGTGCATCCTTTCCTCGTTGTTCTTCTTTTTCTCCGTCGTCGTCGATGCGCTTCCGACGACGAAAACAGTCTCGTCTCGACCCTTGCTTCACCAAGGCGTTGGTGAACGCGAAATCGTTCAGGCAGACGAGCGCGTCGTTTTTGTGCGTGCCGATGCCCATTCTTCTTCTTTTGGTGTTAGTATTAGTATAGTATTAGTAGTAAGCGCAGCGCGTGTCAACAATAAAAAAGTGTTCTGTGCTTCTTCATTCACAGGTGTGTTGGTCTCGTGGGACAGTCGAGTACTCGTAAATTCTGAAAAATTTTCTCTTTTTTTCAACGGGACTGTTCAAATGAAAAATTCGTCACTTTTTCTTTTCAAAAATCCAACACCTCCCACGACGAGAGAGAGACACACTTTTTAAAGAGAGAGACGAAACGCTTTGCGCAAATCATACCCTCTCTCTCTCTCTGTTGCGCTCAAAACGCACCTTCTTTGGACGAAAGAGAGAAAACTTCAAACGTAAAGAGAGAGAGAGAGGGAAAAGAGAGAGAGAGTTTCTGCGTTCCTTTTTCTTTTCGGAGAGAGAGAGAGAGAGAAAGAATTTCGATTTTGAAATCTCGAGATTTTCTTCCATTTGTACTCACTCTCGCTTTTAATACGCGCGTGTATCACATCAGCGAAAGCAGCGACCCGCGCCTTCCCAGGAAACGCGTTTTCGTGCCTTTAGCCTCCGAGAGAGAAAGAATGTCTCCAAGCAACAAAAAACGAGACATGTGGCGAAACGAGGACCAAGATTACATCTTCCCTCGCATCAACAATCTCCTCTCTCGAACGCAATTACTCAACTCGGAGAAAAAGTTTAAAAAAATTGACAAATCGAACGAGGAAGATCGAGCGTCCTCTTGGAAAGCCTGGTTCGCGTTCATGTCCTCGAAACACTATCCTCCGGATACGAGTGATGGTTTTTCACCGGAGGAGGTGAAAAGGAACGCGATTTTCTTGGCGGAGTTGATGGAGAAGGAGAGGAGGAAAGTGGTCGAGAAGAGCGGGAAAGCGCCGGTGGGACGGCCGAAGATGAAGAAGACTTTAGGAGATCATGTTGTAGGAGACAAGATGAGAACGAACAACAACAACAACGAGGAGATGAAGACGCCGAAGCGAGTCGTCGCGGGAGACGCGAAGCACAAAAGAGCGTTGGAAACGACGACGACGACGACGACGACGACGACGGAACCTTTTCGAACGTCACCTTCCTTGGCGATCAACATGGACCAGGCGAAAGCGATTCAACACTGCGACGACGGGAAGAAGAAAATAACCATTCGATTTACGCCAGATTCAGAGCTGATATCGAATACGATCAAATCGACGAGACAAAATCCAATCGTAGATTTGACCTTTCGGTTGAGGAAAAAGTTGGGGGATATTTGCGACCATTTCAGCGAAAAATGGAAAGAGGCGGCTGCACTTTTGGAACGAGAAGCGAGAGAGGAGGAGAAGAGGAAAACGGGAAACGAGAACGGATTGAGGAATAAAGCGTTCATGTTCACCATGCGTCCGAATATGCGAGGGGATAATTCGGTGAACTTAGAACCGTGCGTTGTTTGGGATAAGCAGATTATCGGCGACATGACCGCGGTGAAAGCGTACGAGATGCGAGGGTATCCGGAGACGTTTGAAATCAAATACAGTTGGAGATTCGCGCCGTTGCCGCCGCCGGATGGAAGCGGGGACAAGAAGAGAAAAGATTACACGTATAGAACAAAAATGGCGATAAAGGAACAGATGATAGCGAACAGAGATAGCGCGAACAATAATAACAACAAGTTTGACTTTTCGACCGTGTTTGACGAAAGGACGCGAACGCCGTTACCGCCGCCGGAATTTACCATGTCGGCGTTTGACGTCGGAGCGTTCGTGAACGGCAACGAACAAGAACAACCGCTCGAGACGATAAAACCCTCCAGTCAGGAAAAGAAGCGCAAAATAGATACTAGCAGCAAGTTTGCAAAAAAGCCGGTGCCAAAAGAGATCAAACCAGAGACGGATTCGATGTTGGCGTTGAAATTGCAAGCCGAACTCAACGGCGGCAATCGCGAAAGACGCAACCGTAAACCGATGCTCGAAGCCGAAGAAGAGCCGGAAGAAGAAGAAGAGGAAGAGGAGTACGGTGGAGAATCCGATTTAGAGAACAACGACGACAATGACATGCCAATTTCAATGTGGATGAAACCAGACGGCGAGAAGGAAAACACCTCCACCGGTGATTTTCCCAATTCCTTACTTCCGCAAGGACTCGCAGGATTCGACTCCATCTTTGCCGGTATCGGTAAAGAAGACGACGCATCGCGTCCGTGCGGAGAATCCACGATGAATGGATTTGCACAAGTCATCTTCGGTGGTGGTGGCGAGAGCAAAGATGCCGCGATGGTGGCTGCGTGTCTTCCGAAGCGAAACGTGGAAACCGGACCGAGCAGTTTTGCGGGTTTGCTGAGTTAGCCAGTAAACACGCGAGTAATACAACAAATATAATGAATATAAACATAATACATATTAAAAAGCATTTCTACCTTTGGCGTTGTGTCTCCACAGCGCCGCTACCTTTTCTGAGTGCGTGCGAAGCTTCGTCGCGAGCCGCTTCGCCTTTTGGTGTTCGGGGTCGTCTGAGCGTTCAAACTGCTCCATCGAGAATGTTCTTTCTTCAGATGATGACGGGGTGGTGCTCTCCGCAATCGCTTTCTCGCTAATCAGTTCCACATTTTCTAGCTGGTCGCAATACAGTTCTATCTCTTTGGCCAATCCAAGTTCCCAGTTTGCGCAGATGTTCGCGAGCGCTATGGCGCTCACATCCTCCACCGCCGCTTCTCGATTGCTTTGCGCCGAGGCGTCGTTCATCGTTTTGCCTCTGAACATGGCAGCGATGCTTTGCTTGCGCATTTTTTCGCATCTCTTCTTAGTACGCCAGATTTGTCGTGCGCGATCGTGCGCATCCGCCGCGATGCATTCCAACCACGCCGCGGAAGGGTTCTGTCGAATCAAATCCGCGCTCAGTTTCGTCACGCCTTTTGAATATCGCGCTCTTCTACACGCGGCGTCGATAAAAACGCCATTCTGGTCTTCTACGCCCGCTTCGTTCTCCTCGTCCTCGTCCTCGTCCTCGTTTTCGTTGTTCTTCTTCTTTTTGCTACTCGTCGTCGTCGTCGCTGTTGTTTTCCGTCTACTTTTAAAATATTTAAACTCGTCCTCGGCGTCGTCTAAACACGTCGACGCTTCTATCACCGCCGCGTCTTCGCCTCGCGCCGTCGCTCGCGCGAACGCGACCCAGCTTTTCGGCACGCTCGCGTCCGCCTCCAACTGTTTACAAACGAAATCATTCATAAACATGTTCCGTTGCTGAAGTTGTCCTTGCTTCTCTCGTTTCATCATCGATGCATTCGTCGTTTCTTCTTTCTTCGGTTCTCGCTTCTTCCTCTTCTCTTTCTCGGCGGAAGCGGCGTATGCGGCGCGAGTCTCCTCAACATCCGCGAACTTCGCCGATAATCTCCGCTTCGTCGTCTTCATCGTATTCGTCACCATTGGAGTCATCAAAGTCTTTTTCATCATCTTACTTGCGTTTTTGTTCATCATCGCGTTGTTGTTCGTCGCGTTCCCGCGCTTCTTCCTCTTTTTCCTCTTTTCTCCTTCTTGGGAAACCACCCTCGCAGCGCCGGACATCAGCTCGAACAAAATCGCTGCGGATTCGTGTTCTTCCGGGGAGGTTTTTTCGTCCCTCATTAAGAAGATCTTTCCTTCCGCACGAGCGTCATCAAGTGTTGTTGTCGTTTGTGTGCGTCTCGCGCGCAGATCGTTCGGTTCTTTGTCTTCATCATTATCGTCGTTGATGTTATTCTTTGGCGTTTCGTACATGTTTCGTTCTCTTTTTAAAATTTGAAATTTTACCCGGGAAAATGAATGTGTGTCGTGCAACGTTCACAAAAGCAGAAGAGAGAGAGAGAAAGAGAACGCGACGACGAGAAAAGAATGCTCGCGATACTATCTCGTTCTTCTTTACGTTCGTCTTTCTCTTAATTGACCTCTTCTTTTCGCGCGTACACGGAGCGCTTTTCGAAGAAACTCTCAAAGCTTTTTTGTGGAGATGTCAGTTCTTTTTTTCTTCTTCTTTGGTCTCGTTTTTTTAAAATTTTTCTCGACTCTGTCTGATGCTGATGCGCTTGAAAAAAACGACAGTTTGACCAAAAAAAAAAAA
>Ga0209505_1001342_pt1 | contig 17356 bp, 10 predicted proteins | sample COGITO_mtgs_1103_2_FD_184794 | JGI IMG/M metagenome (GOLD analysis project Ga0209505, IMG submission 184794) | Pelagic marine microbial communities from North Sea - COGITO_mtgs_110331 (SPAdes) (version 2) | ecosystem: Environmental > Aquatic > Marine > Epipelagic ... | reverse complement strand
ATTTCTTGGAAACTTACGACGTTGTGAACGTCCCATTTTGAAATGTCTTGATTAAATGATAGGGCGCCTGAAAACATTGATGCCATCGAGGTCACGCTCGACACGTTCCAATCGCCAATCGGTTTGTTGAACTTAAACGCCCTGACAAACACTGCGAACATGTTATTGACATTCGAAACATCCCAGAAATTAAGATTTGAATTGAATGCTTCGCATTCCAAGAACATTCCATCCATTTTTTTGTTTCGAGGCGTTTTCCAGAGAGAAATATCGGCGTTGAATTTAGTACATCGACGAAACATTCCACCCATGTTTTCAGCATTCTCCACGTTCCAAAATGAAATCGGTTCGATAAAATTAGCGCAACCGCTGAACATCACCTCAAAATTTGTAGCTCGAGACACTGACCAGAATTTCAAACCAGTTCCCAAAAACGCACGTTGATCACCGAAAGTATCTACGAAAGTCAAAACCTGCGACGTGTTCCACAAGCTCAAATCCGGATTGAATCGTTCTGTAACTTCCATTGGAAGCATTGGAGTACAAGGAAACGGAGGTCCAGAAGTCGTTAAACGCGGTCCTGAAAACGCAAATGACATATCCGATATTTCAGACGTATCCCAATGCGAAAGAACGCCGTAAATGTCGCCATCAGAATTTCGCTCGGTGTAGCCAACTTCGAGGCAATTACCTTTCACGGGATCTTCTCTCAAACATTGGCAGATAAGATCGAAAAACTCTTGTTGTGGCACCGGTATCTTCTTACCAAACTTGTTTAAAGGCGGTGGGCTCGGTGGTGGGCTCGGCGGCGGACTCGGCGGCGGGCTCGGCATCTCCTCTCCCCAGCCGCGAACGAACAGCGCTTGCGCGCAAATAAAAACCAATGTCGCGCAGAACATAGTTCGAAGACGTGCCGTCCGTAACGCCATGGTATTAACTGTTACCTTCGTACTTGTATAGTCGGTTCGTAGTTATTGCTCGATGAAAATGCAAATACTTTCTGAAGAATATTTTTTTCTCTCAAACTTTTGTCAGTTACTTTTTTTCGCGGAAATTTTGCCTCGAAGTCGTCGCACGTACTTTTTGTGTAATTCAGCAGAATGTTTGTTAACGCTTTCCGAAAAGAACATTTCGTCGTTCTCTTCAATCGCGGAATAAGTCAATCGTCAATCGTTAACGTTTTTGGCTTCATTTCACGCAATCGGAATCCCAGGCGAATTTCTTCCTCGTTTCCACGGAATCCCAAACTTCCAACTTTCGAGAGAGGTACTTTGAGTTGAAAAAATCCTTCTCCAGCGCTTCGTAATTTTCTAATATCCGTTCCTCCGAGGACGCTTTCACGACGACTGCGCCGCACAAGGTTTTGCTATTGCCTCTGTTTTTCCGTCCTCCTCGTAACAAACCCCACGCTAAGAGAATTTGGGACGGTTTCCACGCCTGGTCGTCCGCGATGTCGGCCGCCTGTTCTCGTTCCTCGTCTCCTCCTCCACCTCCTCCTTCTTTCTCTTCCTCTCGCGTGGAAACGAACGCGTCGTCCAACAAGGGCGCCCCACCTCCACCAAACGGCGAGTACTTCACCACCGCGATACCTTTCGATTCGCAAAATTCAATCAAATCTTCCTGCGGCCACATCGGATGTGCCTCGATTTGGTTCACGCTCGGCTTAATCTCGCAATAACTCAACAGCTCCTCCAAATGTCTCACGTGATAGTTCGAAACGCCAATCGCTCGAATTTTGCCTTCTTTCAAGCACTTTTCTAACGCTCTGTACGCGTCTTTCCTCTTCTCTTTGTGTATTTCCGAGTCTGGCGAGACTTTCGACACGCCCGGCCAATGTAACATGATTAAGTCAATCGCGGGTATTCGCAACCGGAGGAGAATTTTCTCAACTGCTTGTTCCACCAACAGTTTCGAATGCATCTCCGCCGGTGCGATTTTCGACGCGAGAAACGGCATCTTTCTCTCAAAATTCTTTTTTTTTGTCTTCTTCTTGTTCTCATCATCATCATCATCATCCTTAGTCGTCGTTTTTGTCGTCGTCATCCATTCCTCCAGCGCTTCACCAATATCGCTCTCGTTTTTATATATAGATGCGGTATCTATGTGTTCATATCCAATTTCCAACGCTTTCTTCACCGCTTTCGTGCACTGCGCGCCTTTGAGTTTATACGTTCCAAACGCCAAGCGAGGCATGAACACGTTCGGTGAAATCTCTATCGTCGTCGTTCTTTCGTTGTTGTTGAAATTGTTGTTCGTAGACGACGACGAAGACATTCTTCCGCGATGAGAAGGAGAGTGAGTTGTTTGTGACGAACTCTCTTTTTACAACTGTTTCTTTCACTCGTCGCATCAGCGATACAAAAAACATCATAATCCTTTTCTCTTCTTCCGTCAGAGAAGAAGAAGAAGGATGGGCAACCAAATATCCACGAACGCGCCGAGAGTGCAGGTGAGCAACAACAACGCACACTTTTTTTATTCTCTCTCGTTTTCTCTTCTTCTTCTTCTTCTTCTTCGTCGTCGTCGTCGCATCCATAACTAACACGGGAGAACTCTTAAACTCTTAAACTCAAATCAAACGTAGGTATCGGATTTAGTGCAAACGGACGTTCCAGAGTTGAAATATAAAGACGCGTTAGGTGGTGGACGGTTTTTCAAGACCCATCGGTGCGAAACGAAGTCGTTTACGTCGTCGATACCTTCCGCAGAAGAAGAAGAAGGAGAAGAAGAAGAAGAAGAAGAAGAAGAAGATGTAAAAAGAGGAAGAGAAGAAGAAGACAAAGGAACGACGACGAGAAGAAAAGCCACCAATAAAAATACAAACGAAGAGGAAGAAGAAGAAGAAGAAGAAGAAGAAGAAGAAGAAGAAGAGGCGAAAGAAAAATCCACCAACAAGACGCGTTCAAAAGTCATCCTCAAGAAAAGGAAGAAGACGACGACGACGAGGGGGGGGAATTTTAACGAAGTAGGGGACGTGGTGATTAAAGTGTACGTGAAACGAGGACAGGTTCCAGATTTACAGAAACACGAGAAACGAGTGAGAGATATCGGTAAGACCCTGTTGAAATATCCAAACTCGAAAGATATCGTGCACGTGTGGCCGTTTCAGAAGGTGAAGGAAACGGAAAGGGCGGTGTATTTGATGCGACAGTATTCGTTTTCGACGCTGTACGATCGATTAAATCAACGACCGTTTTTGTCGTTTTTGGAAAAGAAATGGATTTGTTATCAGTTGCTACACGCGATGAAGTTTACGCACGAGAGGAACGTCACGCACGGGGACGTCAAGTGCGAGAACGTGCTGATGACATCGACGAATTGGGTGTTTTTGTCAGATTTTGCGAGTTTCAAACCAAAGTCGGTGCCGGTGGATAATCCAGCCGATTTTACTTTTTACTTCGACGCTGGAGGGAGGAGAAGGTGTTATTTAGCACCGGAAAGGTTTGTAGATAGTAACGCGAACAGCAGTAATATTAATAACGATAGCAGTAGTAATCTTCAGGAGTTGGAGATGGAGAAGGAAAAAAGAATACAAAGAGGCGCGCGAAGAGGGAGTAAAGGATATACTTCGGACGGAGAAGAGGACGACGAATTTGATAGCGAGTATGCGATCACGAGAGAGATGGATGTGTTCGCTTTAGGTTGTGTTATCGGTGAACTGTTCACAGATGGTACGGCGACGTTTGATTTAGCGCAAGCGCTCGCGTACAGAGACAAAAACGAAGGATACGAACCGGACCATTTCATCGCGAATAATCTCTCGAAATCAGTTCCAAACGACAAGAAAGCCCGAGATGAAATTTTGAACTTGATTTTAGCTATGATTCAACGCGTTCCGTACGAAAGACCGTCGGCGGAGGAAATATTCAACTCGTGTGTTGCGTCTGGGTTTTTTCCTGCGTATTTTGACGCATTACACGCGATGGGAAGTGACATAATTAACGCCAACGCAAGTTTAGACGTCACGATTGAATATTTGAAAAAGGAAGTTCCCGATCTCGTCAAGAAGATTCGGAAAGTGGAGGAAAGGCTACCGTCATCGAAAGCGAAAGGCGGATCGCCTGGTATGCGTATTCTTGCGCAATATCTGTGTCTAGCTATACGCGCGTGCAATGTACAAAGTGTCCGGGTAGACGGATTTTATTTGCTTGAAAAGTACATCGGCAAATATTGCGACGATCAGACAAGAATCGATCTCATTGTCCCAAGATGCGTCGAAACGATAAAAGAAAAAGACTCTGAAAACGACGACGATAACGATACTGTCGTTATTGTGAATAACATCAACAGCAGTAGTACGAATAGTAACAGTAGCGCACCATCGACGTCTCGAGTGAAAGCTGCGGCGATTAGGACTTTAGAGGCGACGCTTTCTCGAGCGTGTGATTTGCAGAAATCAGATTCAAAGTTATTCCAAGACTACGTCTGGCCAGCTTTGCGTCAACTCGCAGCTTTATCGTCCAGTGCTGCACAAGCCAACGAAAGTCGGAACGAATACGCGAAAGTTACGTTAGCTGAAACGCTCTCCCGCTTTTGTCAAAACGCGTTTCGGTTTTCCGCGCAGCGCTCAGCCCTAGGATGCAAAGAAGTTCTCGATGAAGACCAAGCGAGCTTAGCTGAAGATTTCGCAAAGTTGACGACGGTAAAGTCTGGGACGATTTACTCGGATGAGATTGGAGGGGGAGATGCATCTACGTATACCGCTTTCGATGATGTGGACAACAATCAAAATAATTCAATGAACCCAAACAATACCGCTAATGGAGGTGATTTTGGTGAAAGCGCGAACACGAATACTACTTTTGGTGGAAAGAAAACATCGGCGAGTGACTCATTCGACATATCTATTCAAGCGCACAGAAACGAAGCGCGACAAATTATATTGGAGATTTTTGCGAGCTTGAACACGCATCCAAATGCCACGGTGGCTTTGTTGGAAAATATGGGGGGAATCGCAAAGTTTTTCGGCCGCAAAGAGACGACGAGTTTTTTATTGCCGCTCTTAGTGACGTGCTTAAATGCATCCGATTGGCGGACGAAGCGTGCGTTCTTATCAAACATTTCAGATGTTGCCATGGAATGTGGGGCATCTGTCACAGAATCGTTTGTCATTCCCTGCGCGGAGAGGTGCTTGACAGATATAAATGATGACGTGGTTCAGGCAGCATTACAATGTCTCCATAACATCGTCTCTGCTGATGATGAAAGTGATGAGAATACGGATTCAGATGATGTAATCGCAAGCGCCGTTTCGCTTGATTTGCAGACATCTGTCATTGTTAACGCGTGCTCAAAATCTGCGCCGTTGATGTGTCATCCGATCCAATCTATACGAGACGCAGCGATTGATTTCTTCGCCTCGGCTGCAAAGAAACTTGGACCAGTCGATACTTTCGCATTTCTCGCGCCAATAGTTGAACCATTTCAAAGAAAAACACTGGCGCCGTTGCCATCATCGTCGCCATCTCTTTCGTCTTCGAATGAACATAATAAGAGTAAAGATTCCGTATTGTTGTGGGCAACGTGCCCGGATGCGTTTCAAGACGCTCAAAGTTTACGAGCCGCTTTGAGGGATCCACCATTGAGCGAGTCGTACGACCGAGCTGTTGCTTCTTTATTGCAGAGTAATTTTGCTTCTGCTGATGATTTGAATAACTTTGCAAATACGGTCATCTTAGAATCTTTAGCGATTGAGGAGTCTGTGCAGCCTCTAGTACCTTACATTCTGGCAACGTTAGAGGCGCGACGAAGACAAAACGCCCGGGTTCTTGAATCACGCGAGGGAGTAGCTATTGCACCAGGAACCCCCGCAGCATCAAAGCATACTTCTGCGTCTGCCATTCTCTCTACTTTCCGCAAACCCCTCGTTGTGCCGAGCAAGTCTATACCTGTGGTGGACGTTGTGCAAACGAACGATGGTTTTGAGAATTCTGTCGCTTCCAAATCTCTCCCCGCGATTTCAACTGCGGCAAGGAATATATCATCGTCCGCATCGTGGGTTCCTCGCGGTGTGCTCTGGGCTCATTTGAAGGAGCACAGAAGTGCCGTGAATCATCTCGCCACGGCGCCTACGAATGCAAACGTGCCGTATTTTGTATCGTGCTCTGATGACGGGTCGTGTAAGATTTGGGATTCCAGACGATTGGAACGAGATGTATCGTTTCGTTCGCGCCTGACGTACGCTTCTCAGAGCGGCAAGATTAAAAGCGCGTGCGTGTTATCTGAAAATAGAGTCTGTTCAGGCTCCGATTGTGGGTCGGTGCACGTGTGGCGCGTGGAATATGTAAAAGCAACGAAAACATCAAAGAGCACCGGAGAAGACGGTCCAGAGGGCAGAAAAAGAATGTACACCGGTGCGGCTGAAAAGTACACTGGTGCGGCTCAAATATACACGTATGATATTTCGGAAGGTGCGGTCGTTTCCACCCTGGCGATTTCGCCAAGCGTTGTTGCCTTTGCAACGCAGCGTGGCGGATGTAAAGTTTGGGATTTACGGCAGTCCACCCGAGGTGACGGGAGAAGCGCGATTGTCTCCTTACCTTGGCATCCGAAAAGAGGCGTGATTACTTCTCTTGCAAACGCAAACGGTGAAGTATTGACATCTGATTTTAGCTCTATTCCCTTCGTAAACAGTGGGAATGTTAACGAAGAAGGCTTCTCAACCTCGCCATGGTTTGTTTTATCGACGTCGACGGGTGAAGTCGAGCTCATCGACTCGAGATTTATGACATCTGTTGCCCGATGGAAAGCTCCGACTCGAACAAGCGCGAGAAATGCATCATCCGCAGCAACGCAGCCACGTAGGAATTTGCGCACATTCTCCGACTCGATTTCATGCATGAGTGTTCGTGCGTTCTTACCTCCGTCTTCTGACGCCATGAAAATGATGAAACCTCTGGTTTGGTGTTCACACAAAAGGAACGAGATTGCCTTGTGGGATGCATCCACTGGCGAATGTAGAGAAGTTTTACGAACTTTGGACTCTAGTTTAATTGGCGTTGAGTTGGAAGCAGCGAGCAGAGCCCGGCCGAACGTGTTGGCATCTGGTACGAGTTTACGTAAACTCGACTCTGATTGGCGCTTGAGCGACCCTTTTTTACGCTCTCAAACGAATAAATACAGTCAAGCCGACTTTACTGCGACAACAACAAGCAGCGAAAGAGAAAAAAGAGAGGAGAATTCTGTTGAAAGCGAGGAGGATTCTAATTGGAGCGACGTCGAAATAAACGAAGGCAACGAAGAATCGGGATTCGACAACGACAGTTTCCGATCGCTCCTCTCCTTGCCGTCCGGTGTGTTAATCTCGGGAGGCTCCGATTGTACCATACGCGCGTGGTTTCCTGGAGATAGTTCAAAGTCCCGCATTCTCTCCGGCCCGCCTCGTCACGGTTCTAGTCGACCTCGATACGTGGAAACCCGTCTAGAGTCCACCTCTCGTCTGGTCCGCGTCGGCGAAGCGAAACAACGTCCCACGTTCATTCGCATTCAGCAAGAAACCTCTCCGTACCAATCATCATCGACATCCTCCTCCGGGAGACAAAGACGCGGTGGTGGTGGTTTTGCTGGTACTGATAACGACAACAACGACGGCTCCAGCGCGGCTGCTCGCGAAAACTCCATCGCGAGCAGAAACGAGGGCCACCACGACGCCATCACCGCGTTGGCGACGGTCCCGTCCTACTCCTCCTCTTCCTCTTCCGCCGGCGACGCGTTCAGAGGTGGTCGAATGCTCTTATCGGCCAGTAGAGACGGTGTGATTAAAGCTTGGAAATAGAGAGAGAGAGATAAATAGCGAGAAGTTGTAAATATTGAATCGTCATGTGTTTACATAGGGAAAACGCGCACACACAAAGACGAATACCCTCATAGATTTGCACACACAAGAAAAAATGCTCCATCACGCGACTCTGTCGACACGATGTTGCGTCGCCGTCGCGGGGGCATCCTCCAACGCTACCACCAGAACCACCACCACCCTCGCCTCGACCTCGTACGCCCATTTGAGAATAACCCGTCGCAGCGCAGGGAGAACAACAGGAGGGGTTTGTTGTTTCGCCGACGGCGCCAAAGACGAGGAGATTTTTGCATGGAAGCGCCTCCAAAGCGAGTACACCGCCTGGCGCGTGAAAAACAACATTCTCGCGCCAAACGTGGAAGTCGCGTACGTCGGTGGTAGTGAGGAAGAGAAAGGAGGGGACGATTTGTACAGAGGCGTGAAAGCGACGAGCGATATCGCGAGCGAGGACGATTTAGTCCGCCTGCCCAGAGAAGCAACCATGCTCGTCGTCGAAGGTCAGGAGAATCCACACGAAGAGTATATATCGAACGAGTTATGGGCGAAGGCTGGGGACGAACGGTGGGCGTTGCGAGTGGCGTTGGTACTCTTGTACGAGAAATCCTTGGGTTCTCGATCGAAGTTTTACGAGTACATCGAGCAACTGCCAAAGTCGTTCGAGAATTTAGGCACGTGGACGGAGGAGGAAGTGAGAGAATTGCAATACTCTGTGGGAGAGAAGTTCGCGAAAGAGCAGAGGTTGGAGAACGAAAAAGCGTGCGAGTTGATTCAGGAGTACGCGCGAGATGGCGGCTTGAAGACGATTGAGAGGGAAGAAGTCATTTGGGCGTTGGACGTAGTGCGGTCGCGCGTTTTTTCCGGAAAGATTGCAGACCAGGAGGCTTTGCAGAGGAAATTGTTACCTCGAGCTTTATCGGTTGGGACGGTGTTCGCGTCATTTTTGACTGCACAGACGACCGAGTTGAAATGGTTGTGCGTGTTTGCGTTGTTAGCTTTAGTTGTTTTCGATTCGACGAAGGAGAACGACGTGAAGACGGACACGGCGTATGTGTTGATGCCGTTAATCGACGCGTTCAATCACCAGACGATGTTAAAAACGGAGTTTGAGTTTACGAATTCTGAGTTTGCGTTAAAATCGCCGAAGAGTTACAAAAAGGGCGAGGAAGTGTTGATTAGTTACGGTTTGATGCCGAACGACGAGTTGCTTTTGCGGTACGGATTCGTGGACGATCAAAACGTAGCGGACACGTACCAATTCGAAGGGTTGCTCCCGTACTTGACGCAAAACGATCCTACGCTGAAGGAAAATCTGGAGAAGAATCCGAAACGCATCGAAGCTTTGCGCTTTATTCCCGAAGGGTCCTTAGAAGATTTGACTTTGGAAGATTCCGCGTGGCGAGGCGCGTTTGTCAGCGATGGCACCGCGGAACCCAACTTATCTTGGGCTTTGCGATGTCTCTACGCCACCGAATCGGAATGGATTAACGCTGGCGGATCCTGCGACGGGTTTCGATTAGGCGGCGGACAAACGGAAAAGAAAGCCGCGCTAGCGTTGAAAATGGCGTGTGAATATAGATTACAAGAGATGGAAACGACGTATAACCAAGACCAAGGCTTGTTGAAAGAGAAAGGCGGGGAGAATTGGAAAATGCGACAGGCAATTTTGTATCGCATGCGTAAGAAGAAGATTCTCTCCGACGCGGTGAAAAGATATTCGGTGTAGTAGTATGTTTTATTATTATATTAAGGTAATTTTGGTATTGTACAAGACTATGCTACTTTGTTTTTACTTACTACTATGCCTATCTCTCCTCAAATCTTCACGCTGCTCAACAACTTCGCCAACTCGTCCTCCTCCTCGTTCGTTCTCACCGTCACTTTCATCAACATCTCCAAACATTTATTCACCAACGCGATTTGCGTTTTCGCAAACTGGCTCTGCGATGGCAACTGTTTCAATCTATCCAGACGTTTATAAAGCATCTGTCTCCTCTTGGCGTCTTCGCGTTCCATCGCCGTCGAGTAAACGCCACCGATAACTCTCCTCCCGTTCTCCTCGTCGTCCGTACCTCCTCCGTCGGACGACGCCGCCGCGCCGCCGAGACTATACCTTTCCCGCTTACTCGTCCTCTCCCGCCTCTGCTGCATCGACCGTTTCTTCTTCTCTTTCTTCCTCGATAACAACAGCGCAGCAGTAGTAGTAGTAGCAGTCGTAGTAGTAGTCGTTCCTCCTGCTCCTCCTCCTCCTCCTCCTCCTCCTCCTCGCACTGGCGACACACCTAGTCTGGCGTGCGACCTCAAACCCACTCCCGCCGTTCTCTTTTTACTCATCTTTTTATCTATTATTCGTCCACTCCTCTTCGATGGTTTTAACGCTACGAATCGTTTTTCTGCCGCTGCTGTTGTCCCCAACACTCTTTGTTGTTGCGCGTTATTCTTCGTCTGCTCCTCTATTTTAAAAGGGGTGTTGTTCCCGGTCGTCGTCATCATCATCACTTCTGGACGACGATGTCGATTTTGTTCTTCACCATCATCAAAGTAAAACGCATTATCGTCGTCATCATCATCCATAGCAAAAGTACGCATTTTGTTGTCGTTCACGTTTCTGTTGTTGTTCGAGTTGTCGTTCTCGGGTTCCGCATCCGCGTCGTAAAAATCGCCGCTCGTTTGCCTCCGCATCATAATATCTCTCTCTGGAGACCTTTGCGTCAATGACGAAACTCTCTTCCCCTAAAAAAGTCTCCAAAATAGGAGTGTTGCATCACAACGAGGACGACAAAAACGAACATGTTGACTCACACGTTTTCTTCTTCTCGCACGCTCAGCGACACCGAGGCAAAAGCGATTTTGAGCGGGAGGAATAGGAACAGGAGGAATACGAGTAATAGGAGTTTCAGTGGTTTTAATATTAAAAGAAGAGGAGAAAGAAGAGAAGCGCGACGCACCGGGGTAATGGCTTTAGGGAAGGACGACGATGCAGAGGATAAAGACAAAGAAGAAGAAGACAAAGAAGAAGAGACGAGTAAACTCTCCCGCGCGATGGCAACCGCGAGACAGAACGAAAAGTTAGGCTTTTCCCCGGGCTACGTAAAAGGAGTGGGTGGTGGTGGTGGTGGTGTGTCCTCCTCCGTTTCCTCCTCTTTGTTCTCCGCGGAAGAATCCGCCGAGGCTGCCTTTGCAGATTTGATAAACACGAGCTCGAACGACGACGGAAATGAAGGTGAGGATGATGTAAAAAAACTAAACCTCTCGGAACTTGCGAAAGGCAGTCGCATGAGCGAGGAAGCCGTCCGGCAAAAAGATACGAACGTTGGAGGCGTTCTCGGTGATTTAATCAACTTAGGATCTATTTTGCTCAAAGGCGGACACATCGTCAAGAAGAAAGACGGACGCGTTTGATTTTTATGACGACGGTGAGGATGGTGATGATGATGACGATGATGTGAGAGTTTTTTGCTGGTCGCACGTGCAATAAGAGAGTTCCACGTATCAGACCATTCGGGATCAGACCATTCGGAATTAGAATTAGACTTCTTCTTTGAATACTATTATTTATGTACTAACGCGCGCGTGCACATATTAAAGAGCAAGCATATTCTCGAATTTTGAAAATCCCTCAGAAAGCAAACAAGTTTTTGCGCATACGAATAATACGAACAACAACAACGTTAACATGTTGTTCAGACTGGAGATTAACAACAGCAATTCTTCCTCTTCCTTTTCTTCCTACGCGTTGCACCCGAACGTGCCGACAATCGTAGGACGGGACCCTTCCATCGCGCACGTTCCCATCGAGAATGAGAATTCTGTGTCGAGAAAACACGCGATTTTGACCGTCGTCGTCGCTACTTCTTCTGCCGGTGTACACGCGAAATCGATGGCAAAAGAGGAGGGAGAGGAGGGTGATACTACTACTTTTTTGGAAGTGACTGATTGCGGGAGTAAACTCGGCACTCGGGTTTCCAGCGTCGTTTCAACCAGCAGAGAAGAAGGAGACGAAGAAGAGAAGAATAAACTCGAAAGATTAGACAAAAATTCTACGCGAAGAGTGCCATTAATATGGACGCCGTCGTCGTCGTCGGCATCAGGTGGAGGAAGAGGAGGAGGAGGAGATCGAGGAGGTAAAAAGGTGTGGTTATTAAAGTTTGGCAAAATAGCCGCGACGGTGAGATGCATCGAGGAGGACAACGCCGCGACGAATACTAACGGTCTCGACGCGGCGGATGAAAACGAGGAGGAGGAAGGAGAAGCGACGGAAAGCGATGATGATGATGATGACGACGATGATGATGGAAGCGATGGAGGAGTGCACGAGGAGGAGGACGGTGACGCGGGAGTCGGGTGGAAACGCGCGAAAACGAAAAAGGAGAAGAAGAAAACGGACGGTAATAACAGAGGGCGAGTAAACGTAGATCGAGAGGAGGTGGAAGTGGAAACGGTCGTAGACGCGTCGTTGTTTCGAGAGCAAATACTCTCGCCTTTGAATTCGTCGCCACCACCATCGAGATTGGTTTCCACGATCGAGGAGGAGGAAAACGACGACGAAAACCGACTTCGACGAGTGGCAAACACTAGCAGCAACGACAACAACACTAATAATAAAAAACGATTCCAGAAGCAGTCGATTACGATAAACGGTAAACCCACAAAAGCCGCTCGAAATGGCGGCGGCGTGGAATCGTTTTCTCCGAGCGCTATAAAAGTAAAGAATAAGAAGCAAAAAGTTCCGTGGCCGTACGAGACGGACGGCTACGAAACGTTGGCGCAATTCGAAACCGCTCTCGATCGCGAGGAAAAAGCCGCGCGACGGTTGAAAGAGAAAATGGCCGAAGACTTGTTCGAGGATTTTTCGACGACGAAACCGAACGCGTCGGTGAAAAGGAAGCAAGGGAGTACAGCGAGCAGAGGTAAACGCTCGTAAACATGGAGAGAGATTTGAGAGAGATTTTAACGCAGCAAAATGTATACTATTACTCACAGCGTGCAGAAGAAACACAACAAAATGAACTTAAGACCAAAAAACGTCAGAACGAATTTTTCCTCTGTTTGCACAAAGTTATCCTTCGAAAGAAACCAATGCTTGCGCAACATCTCTCCCATCCCGTTCAGACGATTCAGACGACGATTCAGACGAACGGAAGAACGAATGCATCGTCTTCTCTTCGTCCCCTTGGTCTTCGTTGTCGAGGGAGACACGGAGCAGCAGTTTTAAAAGCATCCGGAAGAGGAACACCAGTGAGAAGATTACGCGTCGAAAACGTCATCACCCCGACGACGAATAAAAAAGCGACGACAACAACTGGGTGCTTGGGGTTAGCCGCTGCCGCACTTTTTCACGCACCGGCAGCTTTCGCCGCCGCGGCTGAGAATGCGGTCCCGTCCGCCTTTGCTGCCTACGGACACTATCTCGGTTTACTCCTTATCGTCGGTTCGTTGGCGACGGAGAAAGCGATTTTGAAGCCAAACATGTCCGGAGACGAGCTGATGAAACTGGTGATTGCGGATTCGGTGTACGGCATCGCCGGCGTGCTCGTTTTGTACACGGGGTATTTACGCGTGACGCAATACGGAAAAGGGTGGGAGTTTTATTCGCACGAACCGATATTTTGGTTCAAGATGTTCTTGTTCGCGGTGATGGGGTCGTCGAGTTTGTTCGTGACGATAAAGACGATCACGACGTTCGCGGAGAAGCAAAAGAGCACGGACGAAAACGAGACGTACATTAGCGAAAAGTTGGCGACGAGGATGGGGAAGGTGTTAAACGGGGAGTTGTTGGCGGTGTTGGCGATTCCGTTAGCTGCGACGACTATGAGTAGAGGGATTTTGTTTCAACAAGAGATGGATTGGCACTTAGGCGCGGCGCCGGTGGCGCTCGCCTCGGCCGGACTCGGGTTCAAGTACGTGAAGGAAGCGTTAACGTGGAGCGAAGATTAAAATGGGAGAGAGAGAGAGAGAGAAGGAGAGAGAGATGAACACCTCGCCTGAAAAGCTCTATTATTTATTAAATCTATCCGTCTACATCTATCTACCAAAAATGTACTAAGCGTTCAGCGAAACAAAGGCGTCTTTGAACCGCCGTTTTTCTTCTTCTTCTTCTTCGCGTTTCCGGTGTCGAGCACCGGAACGACGACAACCTCGGACTCCAAATCTCGTTTGTTTTTGTTCCTCCGCTTCGATTTCTCTTCTTCTTCTTCTTTTTCAAACGCCGCGATGATTTTCTCGCACGTCTCTTTCTTCCTCTGAAACACAGCCACGAAGAAACCTTCGCAATCGTCGCCTTCGAACGGGTTTACGCGAACGACTTTTGCCGCCTCTGTCGTGCCCAAAACCTCCGCGAATCCTCGACGAGGCCATTTCGGTAAACATTTCGCGAGTTCAAATCCCAACTCTTCCGCTAACGGCATGACTTTTTGTACCACGTCTTCGTTTTCTTCGCGATAGATTGAACACGTGGAGTATGAGATTCGAAGAACGCCTGGGAATCGCATGGCGTGCGAAAGCGCCTCGAGTTGGAACTTTTGTAAACTCATCGCGCGTTTCTTTCGCGTTTGTTCTTCTTCGTTTTCTTCCTCTTCCTCGCGTTTGATTTTATCACTGCGATTGTCGTCACCGTCGTCGTCATCATCATCGTCGTCGTATCCGTCTTTCAAAGCGTACTCCATCAACGCATCTCCTCTGTTTTGCACCGTCCCGGAACCAGAACAACTTGGATCGAGCAAAATCGAGCGCACGTTTCGATATTTGGCGTCGTTCACGTCCACCTCTAAAAAATTCTTCTTCGCTACGACGACTGTCTTCGAGCACCCGTATAAATCGACCGTATCTCGTAACCTTTGCGCTCGTCTGTGGTCCTTCTCGAACGCAAATACTTTCCCTCCTCGATTATACGTATTATTCTTTTTGTCCAACAACGCGGCGAGGTGAGTCGTTTTGTTTCCTGGCGCCGCGCACGCGTCGATAACGTCGGATTGACGAATGCGCTCAAAAATTGCGCTCATATCATCTCTTCCATCTCTCTCATCTTCATTCACCAACAAACAATGCGCGGGCATACACGACGATTTCCCTTGCAAAATCAATTCTCCATTCTTGACCATTTTCATCCCGCTCAGTTTCTTCCGATTGCAATCCTTCGCGAATAAAATGTATCGACAATCGTTTCCGCGTTCTTTTTCTCCCCTTCCTAAATGCGCGTCTTCCTCCTCAAACGTAAAGCCTCTCTCTCTCAATTCTCTCACGAGAACGCCCACATCTTTCACTTTCATCGCGTTCACTCTCGCAAATCTACTCATCGGATCGTCGTTCACAATCTTCCTAACTTTTTCCGGCAACCTTCTCTCGACAAATTCCAACGCCGTTTGCGCGTTCGCTTTCTTCAATCTCCGCGCTAACTGGTTCTTCAATTCCCCTGTTTTGCTCACGATTAATTTTTCCGCCGATGTTAACGTCGTCGTCGTTACGTCACTCTGTTTCTTCTTCTTCTTTTGCTCTTCATCCTCCATGCCTGGTGGTAATGGTGGTGGTTTAATGCTCTTTCCCGGAGAGAGTAGTAACTCGTACAGCAACACGTACGCCAACGACGCTTTGATTTTTGTCGATTTTTCTCCTCCTGGCGGCTCGTCTTTTTTCTCATCATCCTTCTCTTCTTGTTCTTCTTGTTCATCATCATCTTCCTTAAAATCATCGTCAAAAACCACGCTTTTTGTCATTTTTACGTCCTCGATGAGCAGTTTTAAAAGCGGGAGAACTTTCACGGTTTCGCAGACGATCGCGTGCGTCGCGGATGGGAAATCTATTTTGTTTTCATCCAGCGTCAACCGTTTTATGGATTGGCCGTGTTTTTTCTCCCGAGCGGATTTGAGGAGTTTGGAGAGCACACGCGCGGCTTGTAACCGGCACGTGCGGACTTGCGCGTGAGGGAGAGGTTTTCTTCTTCTTCTTTTGTTGTTGTTATCGATGGTTTTGTCGAGTGGTGGTGGTGTCATCGTCGTCGTCGCAAGTGTGTGTATAAATGTTTTGAGGATTCTTTGTACGTATTATTAGGGGATTCTACTACTACTATTCCTACTACTATTCCTACTGAAGCGAGGAGGATACGTAATCGTCCCTGATTTCCATCGCGGAGAACAGGTTACTTTTGAAGACGGATTCATCGAATAAATACCGTTCTTCTTCATCTTCATCTTCTTCTTCGTTCTCTTCAATCTTCTTCTCGAACGCCACGCGCTTGGCCGTTTGGATGAAAATGTCCACGTCGGATGGTTTTGAAAATTCAAAAGAATGCGCGTTGATTTTGTTTATGATGTTTCCGATGCTTTCGTCGTTCGATTGATGCAAGCTTTCGTCGCGCGTTATGGTGTCCTTGCAACAACGCAGCACGGCGGCGACGCTCAAGGATTCAAAAAATTCCCGAGCCGACCCGTAGGAGGATTGTTGATGATGATGTTGAACCGCCTCTCCCGATTCTTGTTTTCTTCCTTCTCTGCCCATCTCCGCAATGATTGAATCCCAAATCATCAAAAGAAACTCACCTCGTTTACACTCTCGAACGTACGCCAGCTTTAAGAATCTCGGCAAATACAAGCGCGTGAGTGACATTTTGCTGAAAAAGATACGTGCGGTTTCCTCATCCACCGCGTGCATCTTGTTAAAAAACCTCAAGCAATACTCGTCGATGAAAGACTCGTTTTGAGATTGAAAATAATCTAGCAGTCGTAACGACGACTTTGTGCTATTCACAAACGCGCTGAAAAGAGCGTAGCAATCGTGCTCGACAAACTTTTGGCTGTAAAAGGCATCATCATCATCATCGTCGTCGTCGCGCGCTACTACCAGAGAGGCGTCTAATAAAGCATCGTAATTCTCCTCGTCATCATCCTCATCATCATCATCGTCGTCGTCGTTGTTGTCGTCTTCGTTTTCGCCGTCGTCGTCATCAAATCTTCTCCCGCCCGCCGCTCGACACGTTGCCAAATACACCATCGCTACTATCTCGTGCATCCCTTGTTTATATTCTATTTTCACGTCACCACTACTCTTCCTACTGCTCTCCATTTCTTTTTCCAGAACGAATACCGTCAACACTCGAATCAACGCCGCTCGCACGTCCGGAGATTGCCAAAACTTCTTCCCTCCAAATCCTTTCTTTTCCGCGAACACGATTCGTCGCACGTCCTGCGTGACAACTCTCACCAACTCTTTTTTCTGAAACATGTGAGAAAAATTTTGCGTCTTCATCGCCGAAAGTTTTGGCGAAGAAGAAGAAGATGATGATGAATCACACGCGTTATTATTATTCTCGGAGGAGGAGGAAGAGGAGGAGAAAAACTCCCCTCGTAACTTTGCGTACGCGCTTCTCTTTCTTTGTGTTATCATTTTCGTGATTTCCCCTTCTCCTTTTAAATCATCATCATCTTCAACATCATCATCGAAAGATAGGAATACCAAATTTCTCCGCCAACTCTCGATCCGCTCTCGATGATGATGATGATACTCGTCGTCATCGCTCTTCTTCTCCTTCTTCGAAACCTCCTTTATCTTCTTCTTCTCCATCATCATTTT
>Ga0209505_1001329_pt1 | contig 17418 bp, 15 predicted proteins | sample COGITO_mtgs_1103_2_FD_184794 | JGI IMG/M metagenome (GOLD analysis project Ga0209505, IMG submission 184794) | Pelagic marine microbial communities from North Sea - COGITO_mtgs_110331 (SPAdes) (version 2) | ecosystem: Environmental > Aquatic > Marine > Epipelagic ... | reverse complement strand
GACCTTATGGTTGCCCTGGACCCATTCTTTGAGGTGGTAAACAACTGGCTCAAACCGTTTGCTGCCGGTCTCGTGGTCAAATTCCTCAGACCCCGCCGTCGCAATGCCAGCCACGTTGCGTGCGGCTTCAATCACGGCCATCTGCATGCCTAGGCAAATACCAAGGTAGGGAATGTTCTTTTCGCGCGCGAACTGTGCCGCTTTGATCTTCCCTTCGGTGCCACGCTCGCCAAAACCGCCGGGAACAAGGATCGCGTGGTAGCCTTCCAAATAAGGCGCTGCATCTTCGCGGTCGAAGAGTTCTGCATCAACCCACTCGATCTTGACCTTCACACGGTTCGCCATGCCGCCATGTGTCAGCGCCTCAGCGATGGATTTATACGCATCTTCAAGCTGGGTGTATTTGCCCACAATCGCGACCTTCACATCGCCATCGTAGTTGTGAATGCGGTCGTAAACATCGTGCCACATGTCGAGCTTAGGGGCAGGGGCAGGAGAGATACCAAAGGCATCCAGCACCGCTTGATCCAAGCCCTGCGCATGATAGGCCAATGGCGCTTCATAGATCGACTTGAGATCATAGGCGGCAACCACCGATTCCTTGCGAACGTTACAGAAAAGGGCGATCTTCTCGCGCTCTTTATCAGGGATCGGATGCTCTGAGCGGCAGACCAGAATATCTGGCGCAATCCCAATCGACTGCAATTCTTTTACCGAGTGTTGCGTCGGCTTTGTCTTGAGCTCGCCAGATGCAGCGAGATAGGGCAGCAGCGTGAGGTGCATGAAAATGCATTCGCCGCGTGGTTTGTCGTGTGAAAACTGACGGATCGCTTCAAAGAACGGCAGGCCTTCGATGTCGCCCACTGTGCCGCCAATTTCGCAAAGCATGAAATCAACTTCGTCGTTACCAATCTTCAAGAAATCTTTGATCTCATTGGTCACATGCGGGATCACCTGAATGGTTTTGCCCAAATAATCGCCACGGCGTTCTTTTTCCAGAACTGTGGAGTAGACGCGACCTGATGAAATGGAATCGGTCTTGCGCGCAGCAACGCCTGTGAAACGCTCATAGTGTCCCAGATCGAGATCGGTTTCCGCACCATCGTCGGTCACAAAAACCTCACCATGCTCGAACGGTGACATCGTGCCTGGGTCGACGTTGAGGTAGGGGTCGAGTTTGCGCAAGCGGACCGTATATCCGCGCGCCTGCAACAAGGCACCCAAGGCCGCCGAAGCAAGCCCTTTGCCCAAAGAGGAGACAACGCCGCCAGTAATGAAAATATAACGTGCCATAGCGAAAGCGCCCCCGTGTGCGTGGTTCAAAACGTCAAAATATGTGGAAACCCGAACTGCAAAATTCGCATCACTACGGGATTTATCTACTAGTGGATTCGGGGCGTCAGCGCAACCGCTGACGCAACATCATGTAGGTAAAAACTGCTAACTAGGCAGAATTAGTGGATTATTCGCTTGCTGGCAACAGGGGCGCTTCGCCGTCGGATGGTGGCAACAAGTCAGTGCCAAGATCAGGCGTTGCCGGCGCTTCGGCCACTGGCGCGTCTGTAATGCGGTCCACAACCGAGGAACCTGCTGATTTTTCAGCAGCAATAATCGTCAATGCGATGGACGTCCCGATAAATGCGATGGCCAAAATCCAAGTGGCTTTGCCCATTGCTGTGCCTGCTGCACGGCTCCCATTTGCACCGCCGCCGCCGCCCATACCCAAACCGCCGCCTTCAGAGCGCTGCATCAAAACCATCCCAATCAGGGAAAGTGCAAGGATCAGGTGAATGACGAGGACTACATTTTCCATGGAGTGGGTGGCCTATCGGTTAAATCTGGTTCGGGGGGTATCTATGTTTTTGAAGCGCTGCTCGCAAGTATAAAGCGTCACTCGTCCACATCATCAACATCAGCTTGGCCAGATAGCTTGCGACGGACAATCGACCATGACAGCCCAATCGCCAAAACAATCGACAAAATCACGATGCCAAGCCATGTGTTTACCGTCGGGTTTTCCAGACTGACGAAGCCTTGATCGAACAAAACCCAAATCAATGTGCCCGCAACAGCCATCACCAAAATCATTCCAAACACGCCAATAGAGCGCAAAGTGGCCCGCAAATAGATGATATAGCCTACAAAAAGTACAAGCCCTACGAGCACTGTGACAGATAACATGTCGGTATAATTGGCCATTGCCCAACGCACAAAGTTCCATTGGGTGGGGTTATAGGTCGCAGCCAAAAGGACAAAGGCGAATAACCAGCGTATCAGAAAACCCATAAATCACCCTTGTTTTGCTCGTTTCGGCACAATTGCAATTCCTTTGGGGCGCTGTCCAGTCCTTTGTAGGCTCATTTTACGGTTCCACCGCGGGGCACACAGGGATATAGCGGTCAAGGGAATCTGAAAGGACCGTAAGTTATGGCAAACGTCGTCGTCGTAGGCGCCCAATGGGGTGACGAAGGTAAAGGCAAGATCGTAGATTGGCTCTCTGAGCGTGCAGATGTGATCGCGCGTTTCCAAGGTGGGCATAACGCGGGCCATACTCTCGTGATTGATGGTAAGGTTTACAAGCTGAACGCGCTGCCCTCTGGCGTTGTGCGCGGCGGCAAACTCTCTGTTATCGGTAACGGTGTTGTTCTGGACCCTTGGCACCTCGTCAAAGAAATTGCAGCCATTCGCAGCCAAGGCGTCGAAATTTCGCCCGCCTCCTTGATGATTGCCGAAAATACGCCGCTGATCTTGCCGATCCACGGCGAGCTTGACCGTGCACGCGAAGAGGCGTCCTCGCAGGGGACCAAAATCGGCACCACAGGCCGCGGTATTGGGCCAGCCTATGAAGATAAAGTCGGCCGCCGTTCCGTGCGCGTGGCTGACCTTGCTGATCGCAAAACCCTTGAGGCGCGCGTTGATCGTGCCCTCCAGCACCACAACCCATTGCGCAAAGGTCTCGGCATCGAGGCCATCGACCGTGACGCGCTCATCGCACAACTCCTAGAAATCGCACCAGAAATCCTGCAATACGCGGCGCCCGTCTGGCAAGTGCTCAACGAGCGTAAGAAAAAGGGCGAGCGGATTTTGTTTGAGGGTGCACAAGGCGCTCTTCTTGATATCGACTTTGGGACATATCCATTCGTGACCTCATCCAATGTGATCGCGGGCCAAGCGGCCACGGGTGTCGGCATGGGGCCTACGGCCATCGACTACGTTTTAGGAATCGTAAAAGCCTACACAACACGCGTCGGCGAAGGCCCGTTCCCAACCGAGCTTGACGATGCAGACGGCCAACGCCTTGGCGAGCGCGGCCATGAATTCGGGACTGTCACAGGGCGCAAGCGCCGCTGTGGTTGGTTCGACGCGGCCCTTGTGCGCCAAACTTGCGCCACATCCGGCGTGACAGGTATTTCGTTAACAAAGTTGGACGTTTTGGACGGGTTCGAGACCCTGAAAATCTGCGTTGGCTACGAATTAGACGGTCAAAAGCTGGACTATCTGCCCATCGCGGCGGATGCCCAAGCGCGCTGCACACCGATCTATGAAGAAATGCCAGGCTGGTCCGAAAGCTCTGAGGGCGCGCGCTCTTGGGCTGATTTGCCGGCACAGGCGATCAAATACGTGCGCCGCATCGAAGAGCTGATCGATTGCCCTGTGGCATTATTGTCGACCTCGCCAGAGCGCGAAGATACGATCCTCGTCACTGATCCGTTTGCTGACTGATGGCGCTGAGCTATAAACAAAAGCGGCGCTATGCGCTGCTGCTTTTGGTGGTGTTCCTGCCGATTTACATCATCTTCGCCGTGGCGGTGATGAGCGTGGCAGGGCGGGCGCCTTTGGTGATTGAATTTGCGATCTATGTGATTTTAGGGATCGCTTGGGTGTTGCCGTTCAAGAAAGTGTTTCTTGGTATCGGCCAACCTGACCCAGATGCGCCCCGCGAAGAAGAGTAATCCAAAGGTCTGTTCCCTTGCAGGTCACAGGCGACATCTTTGGTATGCCAAACGCGCGGCATCAGATACAAAAAAGGCGGGGATCAACCCCGCCTTTTTTCATTTATAACTGTGGCTTAACCCACTTTGCTTTCGGGGCGAAACCGCGTCTCTTCTGAGACTTGGAAGCGACCGTTGCGCACTTTGCTGATCCGCCCTTGACGGAGTAGCGTCCCAAAAGAGCGCAGCCCATCTTCGCGGCTGATCTCTGTCTCAGTTGATGACTGCACTTTCTTCATGATTTGCGGGCGCGAGAAATCCTCGGACCCTTCCACAAAGGCCGTATAAGCTGCCGCAGCCTCAAGAAGGTCTGCCAAAGAAGACGCACCCATTTCCTCTGCAAATTCCGCAAAGTTGCTGGCAGTGGCCGGTGTCACCTCAGGAGCTGCCGAAGCAACGCGGCGTGGTTGCACGGGTGCTTCCGGCGCTGCGGCCTTTGCCGCATCAACACGCTGAGACGCAACCAGCTTCAACGGGGCAGGGCGTGGGCGCTCTGTCCGTGTCGCAGGTGCCTCAGGGCGGCTTGGGCGCGCAGGGCGTGCCGCGTCCTGGGTCGCAGCCGGACGGGTCGGACGTACGGCCTCGTTCAAGTCACCACGGAAGGCGTCTTCGGCAGCATGGTCGTTGTCGCCTTTGTCGCCAAGTTGACGCGCAGCCTCGGTTGCTGCAACTGCAGCTTTGAGTTGGGCGATCGCATTGCGGCGACGGTTGCCTTCCGGCTCGTTCAGCTCCTGATCTGTCTGGTCCAAGATATGCGACATCGTGGCGTCATCTGTCGCAGGCAAAGGTTTGCGGGATTTTTGCGGCGCAGCAGGTGCAAAATCGCGCTCGACTTCGGCCAACTCTTCCAACAATGCGGCCTCTTCGTCTTCGGGAAGGGTCGTGTCGTTGTTGCCCTCGATGTCGTCAAACTCTTCGACGCCATCAAGTGATGCAAGATTAGCTACGTCTTCTTCTGCCTCGTCTTCGAATTCATCCTCAAACGCATCGTCATCAAAGCCGTAGTCGGCATCGTCAAAGGTGTCGTCTTCAGAGGTGAACTCGAATTTGTCGGCTTTCGATTCGGATACAGCTTCGGCTTCGGGCTGCGCCTTTTCACGGCGCATGCGAACAACCTGTGCACGAATTTCAGGCTTGGCCTCTGGTTCGACTTTGACCTCAACCTTCGCTGCTTGCGCAACTTTGGCTTGCAGATTGCTCAGCATTTCAGCGCTGTCGTCGTCCTGATCGTCCGCGTCTTCGTCGTCATATGCGTCGCTCGCATCGGCAATATCTTCCGCCAATTGATCGTCGCCTAGGGACAGTTCGGCCAACATTTCGTCGATGTCGTCATCTTCGACATAATCACCATCACCATCACCATCAGCAACCGCAAGGGCGGCCGCAATCTTATCGGTTGTGATTTCAACGCCTGAGTCGTCGTCTTCTTCGTCGGCGGGGGCCTCTTCAGCTATCTCAAAGGAGTCGTCTTCATCCTCAAAGCCCATCTGATCGAAATCGATGTCATCAACGTCATCGGCAACCAGTTCGGCTGGCAACTCAGCAACAAGCGGCTCTGCTTCTTCCGTCAAATCTTCAGCGAAATCAACCTCTTCAACCTTTGGTGCGGCTTTGCCAACTACGGCGCGGATGCGCTGGAGTTTGGCTGCGACACTTTCCGCGTCAGGATGCGCTGGGGCTTCTGTTAGTGCAGGTGCCACAACGTCAGGTGTCAGCCTTGAGGAGGCTGCCTGACCGGAGGCCACGAGCGGTGAGGACACATGATCCTCGACCTCCGGCCCTGCAACAGGCTCCATATCATCCGCCGTCGCGTCTGATAGGGCTGTCTGGAAATCGTCTAATGTGTGGTCCTTAGGTGTCGGAACAACCTGAGGCGCCACAGCAGCGGCAGCCACCTGCACAGGATCAGGGCGTTCTACTTGTGGCGGCATCGCTGGGGCAACAGCCTCTGATGCGCGCAGCACAATGCCACCGTCTGTTGTGCGGGCGTCAACACGTCGCGTGATTTCACGCTCGGCGATCTTTGCCAACATGTGGACATCGGGGGTCGGAGGCTCTGCTCCAAAATACCGATCATCGGCTGCCAGATCGCGGAAATACTCCGCAATTGCTTTCATCGTGCCGAAGGAATCATCGAAACCTTCAAGTGTGCACGAGAAGGTGCCGTATGAAACGGTTAGAATCTTACTCGGATCAACCATCTTTTTGCTCGCTTTCTTCCAAACCCAGTAAGAGTGTGTTTACCACCAATTGGTTCGCAATCCGGCACGATGGCGGGTTAAACTGGGTATTATTTCAAGGCGCTTTTGAGGAATGTTTCTCATTTGGCAGGTAATGAAGGGACGTTTGATTGATTGTTCACAGTATTGATCCAGTTGTTATGGTCGGTGGTGCTGACCTTGGACCAGAAGAGTTTAACATTCTGCAAAAGGAAGTGGCAACTTTCATCGGAGTTGATGGCGGGGCTGATCATTTATTGGCTCACGGCATTATACCATCCGCTGTTATTGGTGATCTCGACAGTATTAGTGACGCCGCACGCACCGCATTTGCAAACCTGCTGCACCACATCCCTGAACAAGACACCGTGGATTTTGAGAAAGCCCTCACAAATATCTCCGCCCCACTGATTTACGCGCTCGGCTTTGCGGGCGGCAGGCTTGATCATACCCTTGCGGTTTTGCACGTCATGGGGCGGCACCCTGAGACGCCTGTCATTCTGCTTAGCGCCGATGACGCCTCTGCGATTGTTCCAGCACAAGGCATCCTATTGCACCTATCCATCGGCACCCGCGTCTCTCTTATGCCGCTCGCGGATGCGCGTGTGGATGCAACGGGGCTCAAATGGCCAATCATCGATCAAGCCATGCACCCGATGCACTTTACCAGCCCGTCAAATGCGGTGGCTGAGGAGACCGTGCAAATTCACGCGATGGGACCTGTTGTGGTTACAGTTCCACGGGGGCAGGCGCAGGCACTCGCGAAAGCCGTCTCTCGCGCACAATAATATATAGCCCAGCGCCGACAGTAATGCAGATCCCAACCGCAGCCAGCCCATTGGGCAGATCGCGGAACACCAGCCAGCCAATAATGGTGCCAAAAGGGATCTCTAGATACTGCATTGGCGCAAGGGTAGATGTCGGGGCGAACCGCAGGCTTCCCGTCATCGCCAAATGCGCGACGGTGCCGAGAATGCCCAGCAACGCCAAAAGCCACAGCGTCTTGGCATCAGGCATCACAACTTCAAACCCAGCGTAGTCGTGGAACATCAACAAAGCAGGCAGCAAAACAGCACTCGCCTGTAGTCCACTAATGGCCTGCAAGGTGATTGGATCGATCTGCTTGGCGATCTTGCGGGTCACAAGCATGAAGAGAGCAAAGACCACGGCGACACCCAAAGGAAGCAACGCAGGCAGGCCCACTTCGGCAAAATTCGGCTGGATCACAAGCATCGTGCCAATAAACCCTACAGCACAAGCGGCCATCCGTTGGCGGCCAACCTCTTCGCCCAGTATATAGTGTCCGAGCAAAAGCATGATGAACGGCATTACAAAGGCAATCGCCAGCGCGTCGGCGAGGGGCAGATAGCGCAACGCGCTAAACATCAGACTGATCCCCGTAATATGGATGACCGTGCGCAGGAGCGTAAGCTTGAATATGCCGCTGGGCAGACGAAGCCCTTTGCCCGACCAGATCACAATCGGCACCAAAATCACCGCCTGCACCGCAAAGCGGACAAAGATCAAAAGCCCCAGCGACACATGCCCACCCAGCAGCTTTGCAATGGCATCCCCCAAAGGGGCTAGCACGCAAAAGCCAAGCATCAAAAGGATGCCAAGGAAGGGGCGGTCACTATTCATCAGGTCAGGCTAGTGAACACTCGGGCGCGGCGCAATCGGTGGGGTGGCCGTGATCCGCTCGCGCCAGATGATATAAAGGCCAGAGGCCACAATAATCGCAATCCCGACCCAAGTGAGCGCATCGGGGAAGTCCGAGAACACGAGATAGCCAAAAGCCACGGCACTGACGATTTCTAAGTAGTGTAGTGGGGCGAGGGTCGACGTCGGTGCCATACGCAGGGCGTAAGTCATCATGAGGTGCGCGATAGACGAGGCAACACCAACACCACACATCCAGATCCAATCGAGACCTACGGGCATCACAGGGTCGAGCGTGACAATTCCACTCCCATCCGCGAGCAGCATAACGGGGAGACACATCAACGCCGCAACACTGGCCGTATGCAACTGCATCGGGATCGGGTGCATGCGCCGGCTCAGTGATCGGGTCACTAGCATATAGGCGGCAAAGAAAAGCGCAGTGCCAAGCGGGTAGAGGGCGATAAACCCGAAGGCGACAAGGCTTGGCTGGATCACCAAGAGCGACCCCGCAAAACCGACGACGCAGGCCATGATGCGACGTGGCCCAACCTCATCTTGGAACAAGAAGCGGCCGAGGATCAGCAGAATGAAGGGCTCGACAAAGACAATTGCAAGCGCATCCGCAATCGGCATGACTTGCAGCGCAGCCACAAAGCAATAGGTCGAGGCAACCAGAAAGAAGGCCCTTTGGGCCAATTGCCAAAGGTAGGCCCGCGGAAAGGTCAACGGATAGTGCAAGATCAGACATAGCGGCGCCATGATCGCGGCTTGCACAATAAAGCGGGCGGTTGTGATCTGACCGACGGGCAGGGACTGGGCGGCAAGCTTGGATGCCACATCAATGAGGGGTGCGGTGATGCAAAAGCCAAGCATCAGTACAATGCCGGGAAGGATGCGGTCGTTCTGCGGTGTCATTTTTACCTTTCGGGTAAGATGGGTTAAAACCCATCCTACATAGTCTTCATGTGTTACAGCACGCGGTCATCCGTAGGATGGGTCTCGACCCATCACGCCTCTAACAGTTCGGCACATTCACCGCCAAACCGCCTAGCGCCGTCTCTTTATACTTTTCGGACATATCCTCGCCCGTCTGGCGCATCGTCTCAATCGCGGCGTCCAATGGCACCAAATGCACCCCATCGCCGCGCATCGCGAGAGACGCCGCCGACACAGCTTTGATCGCACCTAAACCGTTGCGCTCAATACAAGGCACCTGAACCAACCCACGCACGGGATCACAGGTCATGCCCAAATGATGCTCCAACGCAATTTCGGCCGCATTCTCAACCTGCTCAGGCGTGCCGCCCAAAACCGCAGCAAGACCCCCTGCAGCCATCGCCGCAGCCGATCCAACCTCGGCCTGACAGCCACACTCGGCCCCCGAAATCGAGGCATTAAACTTGATCAAACCGCCAATAGCCGAAGCTGTCAGCAGAAAATCGGGCACCTTCGAAATCGTGGCCCCCGGAACGTGGTCCAAATAATAACGGATCGTCGCAGGCACCACGCCAGCCGCACCATTCGTCGGCGCAGTCACCACCTGACCGCCCGCCGCATTCTCTTCATTCACCGCCATCGCATAGGTCGACATATAGTCGTTAATTGTGTGTGGTGCGGTCAGGTTCATCCCCCGCTCCGCCATGAGCGCATCATAAATTCCCTTGGCCCTGCGGCGCACAAACAACCCACCAGGCAAAATCCCATCGGTGACAAGGCCGCGATCGATGCAAGCGTTCATCACTTCCCAAATGCGGGTTAGCCCCTTGTCGAGGTCCGTTGTCGGCTGGCACGCCCGCTCATTCACGCGCTTCATCTCGGCAATCGACTTGCCCGATTGCGACGCCATGGCAAGCATCTCGGCAGCCGAGCTAAAAGGAAACGGGGCGGGTGGGCCATCATAGGTATCCTTGCCCGAGGCTAACTCGTCAGCCGTCAAAACAAAGCCACCACCAATGGAAAAGTAGGTCTCTTGAATAATCACGTCGCCCTGCGCGTCTGTGGCTTTCAAAATCAATCCGTTCGCATGACCGCTCAGCGCGGGGCCGTAATCAAACAGCAAATCTTCCTTCGGGTTGAAACGCAACTCGCCCAAACCCTCAGGCTTCACGGTATTTTCCGCAGTGATACGGACCATCTCAGCATCGGCCTTGGCCGCATCGTAATCGTCGGCACGAAAGCCAGCAAACCCAAGGATCACGGCGCGGTCCGTCGCATGGCCCACACCCGTAAATGCCAATGATCCGTGCAACGAGGCCTTGAGCCCCGCTACCTTAAACGGTTGAGCACGCAAATGGTCGAGGAATTTGGCGGCAGCCACCATCGGTCCAATGGTATGGGAGGACGACGGGCCGATCCCGACCTTGAACATATCGAATACGGATAGAAACATCAGAGAGCACTTCCTTCGGGAGGATTAGGATATTGGGGGGCAGAAAAAATCGTTTGGCCTAAACCCTCTGCACGACTTGCTTCATGTGCGGCGGAGCGGTTTTCAAACCAAATCGCAAATTCGCGCAAATGCGGGTATTTGTCTAAATCGAACCACGCCTGCGCGGGACCATATAATGCCGCCCATCGGATCATCGGGGCGAGATAGCAGGCCAAAGCGCTGGGCGCGCGATCATCTAGCCACCCTGCATGAGCCTCCAAATGCGCGAAATACTCGCTCAATCGCCCTTGTGTCGCCCGCGACAAGGCATGCACTAACGCCTCTTCGATATATTCGTGCGGATAAAACCACATGCGTAACGTTGGGTGCAGCGTATTGGATAACCAAAACATCCATTTGAGCGCATCGCCACGCGGGGCAGGCATAAAGCCATCCCCTGCCAGCCACAGCAAAATCGCGCCGGTCTCGTAAATGGGGCCGTCTTCCGTCACCAGAGTGGGGATCAATCCATTCGGGTTCACCGCCAAATAGTCAGGCGACTTTTGGCCCTGAACGGCGCGATCCACCAACACCGTGTCAAACGGCAGACCTATTTCCAAAAGCGCCAGCCGCACGCAAAGCGAGGCATTATCGGGCGCATAATAAAGGGTTAATGGATTGGTCATAATCCCGTCATATCAAGAAGCTGGCGAAACATCCGCGCAAAAGCGACGTTTCCGAAAGGAAACAGGCGCATTTTTCTGGCGTTTCCCCTCGCGCCAAAATGCGATCCGCCTTATAATCCAGTTTAACCTCGACAAATTGGAGCTGCTGCCGTGCCAAGTGAACTATCCCCCATCGATAAAGCCAAATTTGTTGCCGCGCGCAAGGCGACTGAATACGTGAAATCTGGCATGAAAGTCGGGCTTGGGTCGGGATCAACGGCGGCTTGGTTGGTGCAATGTTTGGGCGAATTGGTGCGCGACGAGGGGTTGCGGATGAAGGGCGTGCCAACGTCTTCGCGCACAGCCCGGCTCGCACGTGAGGTCGGCATCGAGGTGATTTCGCTGGACGAGGCCAAATGGCTCGACGTCAGCATCGACGGCACCGATGAATATGACGGAAACCTCAACCTGATCAAAGGCGGCGGCGGCTCACATTTGCAGGAAAAGATCGTGGCCACGGCATCTGATCGCATGATCGTGATCGCAGACGTGACCAAGAAAGTTGAAACCTTGGGCGCATTCCCACTGCCGCTTGAGGTCATTCCTTTTGGCTGGCAGACCACCAAAACACTGATTGAGGAAACCTTGATTGGCATGGATGTTCTGGGGCAAACGACGACGCTACGCATGAACGGCGACGCGCCTTATATCTCTGACGAAGGCAACCACATCCTTGATCTGCACTTGAACCGTATCGGCAATCCGCGCCAGCTCAGCCTTGTGCTAAATCAAATTCCGGGCGTTGTTGAGAACGGCCTTTTCATCGACATCTGCGATATCGTGATCGTCGGCCACGGCCACGGGGACGGGCGGGTCGAGGTGCATGACATCAATCAAGATCAGGTCGAGAAGACCAAATTTGACTTCCTCGATGATGGAAACCTCTTTTCCGAAGATATGTAGGGCGTGGCACGTTGCGGATCGTGTGTCTGGTGCTTAGGTTATGCCCAGCAGACATAAATACCAAAACGAAAGCCGCACCATGACATTTGACTATGACCTCTTTGTAATCGGCGGCGGCTCTGGCGGCGTTCGGGCGGCACGGGTGGCTGCGGCGACGGGCGCAAAGGTCGCATTGGCCGAAGAATTCCGCATGGGCGGGACTTGTGTGATCCGTGGTTGTGTACCCAAAAAACTAATGGTTTTTGCATCGACCTACGCCGAGAGCATGGAAGACGCCCAAGAATACGGCTGGGACGTTAAAATCGGCCCCTTTGACTGGACCAAATTCCGCACCAAACTGCATGCCGAACTTGACCGCCTTGAAGGTGTTTACCGCAGGCTCCTTGGCAATTCCGAGGTCACGATCTTTGACGCCCGTGCGACCCTCAAAGACGCGCACACCGTGGCTTTGTCCACAGGCGAGACCGTCACAGCGAAACATATCCTTGTTGCAACCGGCGGGCACCCGACAAAGCCTGATATTGAGAACGCCGACCTTGCCATCACCTCCAACGAAATTTTCAACCTTGAGGTCATGCCCAAATCGATCCTCATCGTGGGTGGCGGCTATATCGCGTCCGAATTTGCAGGCATCCTCAATGGCCTCGGCGTGAAGGTGACGCAATTCTACCGCGGCGCACAAATTCTGCGCGGCTTTGACGATGAGGCGCGCGGTTTGATTGCGGACGGCATGATCGAAAAAGGTGTGAACTTGCACCTTGGCACCAACGTGCTTGAGATGCGCCGCGAGGGCGCTGGCATTTACGTCAAAGCAACCAATGGCGACGAACATGTTTTCGACCAAGTCATGTTCGCGACAGGCCGACACGCCAACACCGATGGGCTTGGCCTAGAAGAAATCGGCGTGAAGCTGGGCCGCAGCGGCGAAATCCGTGTCGACGACTTTAGCCAAACCGCCGTGCCCTCCATCTATGCCGTGGGCGACGTCACCAACCGCGTAAACCTGACCCCTGTGGCGATCCGCGAAGGCATGGCCTTTGTCGAGACCGTATTCAAAGGCAACCCGACCAAGCCCGATCACGATCTGATCCCGTCTGCGGTCTTCACGCAACCCGAATTCGGCACCGTTGGCCTGACCGAAGAACAAGCCCGCGAGCAAGAACCGATCGAGGTGTATTGCACGTCGTTCAAGCCGATGAACCACAGCTTTGCAGGCCGCGCTGACCGCGTGATGATGAAACTCATCGTCTCTCAGGCAACCCGCAAGGTGTTGGGCTGTCATATCGTCGCAGATCACGCAGGCGAATTGATCCAAATGGTCGGCATCGCCGTGAAAATGGGCGCCACAAAAGAAGATTTTGATCGCACCGTCGCGGTTCACCCGACAATCTCGGAAGAACTGGTCACGATGAAGGAACCCGTGCGCCGCGCTTGATTATAGGGCATAAAGGCACACATAAAGTAAGACAGTCCCAAATTGGGGCGCAATAGAATAGGTAAGTTTAGATGGCAGGAAATAACGGTGGCCCATGGGGCGGCGGTGGAAACAACGGAAATAACGGTGGTAACGAGCCGCCAAAGCCGCCACGCAGACCCCCAGAGGGACAGGGCATTCCTGAAATTGACGAGCTGGTGAACAAAGGCCGCGAGCATTTGCGCGTCCTGATGGGCGGCGGCAATGGCGGTGGCAACGGTCGCGGTCCTGTCGGCGGTGGCGCTGGTCCGCAACTGACACGCGGCACAATCGCGCTGGGTATCCTTGGCGCAATCGCACTTTGGGGTATGGCGTCTTTCTATACCGTGAAGCCAGAAGAGCAGTCTGTCGAATTGTTCTTGGGCAAATACAGCTCCACGGGCGGTCCTGGCCTTAACTTTGCGCCTTGGCCTTTGGTGACGCGCGAAGTCCTCGCCGTGACATCCGAGCGTAACATCGACATCGGTGTTGGCCGCTCAGCGCTTGACGCGGGCCTTATGCTCACAGGCGATCAGAACATCGTAGACATCGACTTCCAAGTGGTTTGGAACATCTCCGATCCGCGCAAGTATCTGTTTAACCTGTCTGATCCTGCCCAAACCATCGAGGCTGTGTCCGATTCCGTTATGCGTGAAATCATTGCGCAGTCCGAACTCGCACCAATTCTTAACCGTGACCGTGGGGCCATTGCTGACCGTTTGAGTGACCTCATTCAATCCACACTCGACAGCTACGAGAGCGGCGTAAACATCATCCGTGTGAACTTTGACAAGGCCGATCCACCCGTAGAGGTCATCGCATCCTTCCGTAAGGTCCAAGATGCGGCACAAGAACGTGACCGTCTGCAAAACGTGGCCGACGCCTATGCCAACCAAGTGCTCGCCGGTGCCCGTGGTCAATCCGCACAGCTTCTTGAGCAAGCCGAAGGTTACCGCGCACAGGTCGTCAACGAGGCCGCAGGTGAAGCATCCCGTTTCACAGCCGTCTTGTCTGAGTATGAAAAAGCACCGGAAGTGACCCGCAAACGTCTCTATCTTGAGACGATGGAAAAGGTCTTGGGTGGCACAGACATCATCCTTCTGGACGATAACGCAGGCGGCGACCAAGGCGTCGTGCCTTACTTGCCACTGAACGAATTGCGCCGAAATACCACTGACGGAGGGTCAAACTAATGCAAAAATCCGCACTCCTTATCCCCGTCGTCGTGATCGCTGCTGTGGTCGCAATCTCTTCCGTGTTCATCGTGGACGAGCGTGAAAAGGCACTGGTTCTCCAGTTTGGTCAAATCGTGAAGGTCAAAGAAGATCCAGGCGTGGGCTTTAAAATCCCGCTTATTCAAAACGTTGTTCGTTACGATGACCGCATTTTGAGCCGTGATCTTGATCCACTTGAGGTCACACCATCGGACGACCGTCGTCTCGTTGTTGACGCCTTTGCGCGTTACCGCATCGCAGATGTCGAGCGTTTCCGCCAAGCTGTTGGTGATGGTGGCGAAGAGGCGGCTGCGCGTCGTCTCGATAGCATTTTGCGGGCCAAAACCCGTGAGATTCTCGGCTCCGTGACCTCTAACGATATCCTCTCAACCGACCGTGCGGGGCTGATGCTGCGCATTCGGAACGGGGCAATCTCGGAGGCCAACGCGCTGGGCCTGCAAGTCATCGACGTAAGATTGAAGCGGACAGACCTGCCGCCAGAAAACCTCAACGCGACTTATGAGCGTATGAAGGCAGAGCGTGAACGCGAAGCAGCCGACGAGATCGCACGCGGTAACGAAGCCGCGTTGCGCGTCACTGCGACAGCCGACCGTACCGTGGTGGAATTGGTCTCCGAGAGCCAACGCCAAGCGGAAATCACACGCGGTGAAGCCGACGCAGAGCGGAACAAAATCTTCGCCGAAGCCTTTGGCGCGGATCCTGAATTCTTTGAATTCTACCGCTCCATGACAGCCTACAGCCGTGCTTTGGGAAGCAACTCGTCCATGGTGCTGTCACCAGACAACGAGTTCTTTAACTACCTGAAATCCGACCAAGGCGCTGCGTCGCAGTAAGCTGGTCCGACGAACTTTTAAAAAGGCCGCTCTTCGGGGCGGCCTTTTTTACATCCAGACTTCATAGATCCAAATGCACAGGTCTCGTGCCAAGCATCACAATCGAGACCCCGTCGGTCATTTTGGGCGTCTCCCCAAGTCTCGGCTAGCTGGGCTTGGGCGCTATCGAAGAGGGTGTAATGTCGGTGCACGTGCGGTGCACGCCTTGTGCACGCAAGTCACAGCCAATTTTCGCCGAAAATTGATCACGCGCAATTGAAAATGCGCGATTAGACTTTGCGTTGCACCTCAGAGTGCCTACATTCTAACATGTAGTTATAGGCAGGTCGTGTGATCTGCCGCCACAAATTCTCTTTGAAGGAGTTTTAAACGTGACATCTCAGGCACTTGCAGTCCAAACCGCCGAATATCAAAGGCGGGGAATGCTCATGACAATGATGACCGCCGCCGCAATGGCCACGGCCCTGCTACTCTCTCAAGCGTCCCCTTCAAACGCCCAAGCCCGCCCCGTGACATTTGCTGACCTTGCCGAGCAGGTAAGCCCATCAGTTGTGAACATCACGACCTCGACCACAATAGCTGGTAAAACAGGCCCGCAAGGCGTGGTCCCAGAAGGGTCGCCATTTGAAGATTTCTTCAAGGACTTGCAGGACCCAGAAGGCGATGCTCCCCGCAAATCAGAAGCGCTAGGTTCAGGTTTTGTTGTTTCCGCCGACGGCTATATCGTCACGAACAACCACGTGATTGAAGGCGCCGATGAAATCCTGATCGAATTCTTCCCTGGCGGAGAAGCTGGCGTGCCCGCAACTTTGATTGGCACCGACAAAAACACCGACATCGCCGTTCTGAAAGTTGACCTTGAAGACCTGCCATTCGTAAGTTTCGGCGACAGTAACGCGCCGGGCGCGCGCGTTGGCGATTGGGTCATGGCGATGGGTAACCCATTGGGGCAGGGCTTCTCTGTTTCGGCAGGTATTGTTTCCGCTAGAAATCGTGCATTATCAGGTACTTATGACGATTACATTCAAACAGACGCGGCGATTAACCGTGGTAACTCTGGCGGCCCGTTGTTCAATATGGACGGTGACGTTGTTGGCGTGAACACGGCGATCCTGTCGCCCAATGGCGGCTCAATCGGGATTGGCTTTGCGATGTCCTCAGCCGTGGTCGAGAGCGTTGTCGATCAACTAAAGGAATTCGGCGAAACCCGTCGGGGTTGGCTTGGTGTGCGTATCCAAGACGTCACTCCAGACATGGTTGATGCGATTGATGGTCTTGATATGGCGAAGGGGGCATTGGTCACTGATGTCCCCACTGGCCCTGCCGAAGATGCCGGCATGGTGGCAGGTGATCTGATTACATCTTTTGACGGAATAGAGATCAAAGACACGCGTGAATTAGTGAAAATCGTGGGCAACTCACCCGTTGGCAAGGAGGTACCAATGATCGTGCTGCGTAACGGCGAAGTCATTGATCTTACCGTTGTTTTGGGGCGCCGTGAAACATCTGAAGCTGTCGCATTCCCTGCGTCAACTGAGGCACCGGCGGCACCTGAATCCGAAAACCTTCTGGGGATGTCGCTTTCTGAAATCACACCTGATCTGACCGAGCAATTCGGTCTTGGCGATGTGATAGGCCTCGTGATTACGGACATCGCTGCAGATAGTGATGCCGCAACTAAAGGCATTATTGCAGGTGATTTGATTGTTGAGGCGGGACGTCAATCAGTAACAACTGTTGCCGATTTTGAGGCGCAGATTGAGGCTGCGCGTGAGGCAGGTCGCAAGTCGATTTTGCTGCTGCTTCGTCGTGGCGGTGATCCACGTTTTGAAGCGCTATTGATCGATTAAAGCTTTGTAAAATAGAGGAAGAGGGCGTGCCATTGGTGCGCCCTTTTTTGTTAACCGGCGTCCAGAGTGGCGCGATCAAAGGCAACAACACCCAATTTACGGGCGGTTGCAATGGACAGCAAAACCGTGTCAGGCCCATCCGTCCGTTGGAATTGTTGGATTGCAAACCCCGTTGCCC
>Ga0209505_1001320_pt1 | contig 17501 bp, 10 predicted proteins | sample COGITO_mtgs_1103_2_FD_184794 | JGI IMG/M metagenome (GOLD analysis project Ga0209505, IMG submission 184794) | Pelagic marine microbial communities from North Sea - COGITO_mtgs_110331 (SPAdes) (version 2) | ecosystem: Environmental > Aquatic > Marine > Epipelagic ... | reverse complement strand
GGCCAGAAACGGACGCGTTTTCAAAAGTGTGTAAAGAAACGAAGGTCTGGGGGGTGTTTTCGCTCACCGGGGAACGACACGAAGAGCACCCGAAGAAGCAGCCGTACAACACGTTAGTTCTCATCAACGATGAAGGTGAGATTGTCCAGAAATACAGAAAAATTTTACCGTGGTGCCCAATCGAAGGGTGGTACCCAGGCGATGAGGTCCACGTGTGCGAAGGCCCGAAGGGAATGAAAGTATCCCTGATTATTTGTGACGACGGCAACTATCCAGAAATCTGTGAGTTTTCTTCTTTGGTTTCCACATTTTGGATGACGACTAATATTTTTTTTTCTATTATAGGGAGAGAGTGCGCGATGAAAGGCGCCGAGCTCGTCGTTCGTTGTCAAGGGTACATGTATCCGGCCAAGGAGCAACAAGTGATGGTGGCGAAAACGATGGCGTGGATGAATAACGTCTACGTCGCGGTCGCAAACGCGTCTGGAAGCGACGGCGTGTACACGTACTTCGGGCACTCCGCGATTGTGGGCAACGACGGACGAACGTTAGGCGAATGCGGCACTGAAACAAACGGCGTGAACTACGCGCAGCTCTCCATCTCCGGCATACGCGACGCCCGTAAAAACGATCAATCTCAAAATCACTTATTCAAACTTCTTCACCGAGGGTACACCGGCGTGTACAATTCCGGCGACGGCGATAAAGGCGTCGCCAAGTGCCCGTTTTCGTTTTACGAAACGTGGGTGAACAATCCCGAACTCGCGCAAAAACAAGTCGAAGATATGACGAGAAGTACCATCGGCGTGCACTGCTGCCCGGTGTATAATCTGCCAACGCAAGATAGAGAGACGCACACGCACTCCATGGAGGAAGATCTGGCGTGAAGAAGACATCTTTAGTGGCGTGTGTTACGATGAATTTTATATAAAAAGTGTATTAATCCAAAATCTTCTTCCATTTTTTCGTTTGCGTGTCCCCTCACAAAAACCAAAACAACAATGCCGGTCGTCGCTCGCAAAGTTTCCGATGGGAAGAAGCGCGCGATAATCGTCAAAGAAGTGTTAAAAGAAGGAGAAGAAGAAGAGAAGGAGAACGAGTTTGAGGCGACAAATATTCTTCCTTCTTCTTCCTGCTTTTTTGACGCTTTGCCGGACCATCTCAAAGAGGAAATCTTACTTCGCGTTCCCGGGAAAAGCAACAACGTTGGAAATATCCAACGCGTGTCCAAATCCTTCCACGACGTCGTCAACTCTTCGGAACGATTGTGGAAAACGATGTGCGAAAAAGAAGTCGGAGAAGAAGGCGCGATCGTCTTTCGAGAATTCGGAAGAAGAGAAGAGAGGTGAGACGTTTTGATTTGATGAGAGAAAGTTTTGTACCTTTTTTATTCGCGTTCGTGTTCGTTAGTAGAAAAAGCGCGCTTTTTGTATTTACGTTTTGCTTTTTACGCGCGCGCGTGTGTCTGCGCAGGATGCTGACAAAATTCATTCATTATTATTATTATTACTATTGTTAGGAACATATCTACCCGCGAGAGCACGGAAACAGAGCTCGTCTGGAAGAAGAAGTATCGAATGTGGTGTAAAGGAGAAGACGGCATCATGCGCTGGGGCGGAAGAAGCGAGTCGAGCGAGACGACGGTGTCGGATGAACCGAACTGGTTTCCGCACGAAAACGACGGGTCGACGGAAGAAGGAGGAAGAGGAGGAGAGAACGACGAAGACGATGACTACGATAGATTTTCTCCGAGGTATTTACACCGCGCGACGCAATGTGGGAAGGATTTGACGAAAGTAATCCTGTTCGGTGGACAAAGTACTTCTGGATTCCATAACGACGTCTTCTTCTTAGATATGAACGAGAGGAAGAATCCGACGCACGCCTTTGAAAAGTTGCACGTGTCTGGGGAGCCACCGCTTCCTAGATGCAGTGGGTCGATACAAACGTTGAGAGTGTTTGGTAACAAACCTGGATTAGGACGCGAAGTTATCGCGTTATTTGGAGGGTCGCAAGGCTACATAAGTGGATTCCAGGACGATCTTTTGGTCCTAGCTCCATCCGATAAAAAATCAAACGAGGATATATCCATGGCTTTAGAAAGAAAGAGCTCGTTGACGTGGTACGAACCGACAATCATCGAGAAGAATCCGGTGCACGGAAGACCAGCGCCACGATGGGGACACGCCACGTTCGCTCGGAATGGAAAATTGCTCGTTTTTGGCGGGTCAAACACGAACGCGTGTTTCAACGATTTCTGGGAGTGCACGTTGGAGAGCACGGACGACGCGTGTCCGTTCGCAATCACGGCGACGTGGAAGTTACTTTGTCCAGAAAACCGTCGAGCTTACGAATCGATACCATGTCCAAGGGCTGGGGCGACTTTGTGCGTCGTCAATGACGTCGCGTACTTATTCGGCGGGTGTCGCGTTTCGACTACGTTTAACGACTTGTGGAAATTCGACTTGAGCGAGACTGGCGATATCCTCTGGCAGCAAGTCACAACGACTGGCTTAGCACCGACACCTCGCGTCGGCCATTCTATGTTGACAATCGGAAACCGACTCATCATTCAAGGCGGCCGAGGGATGCAAGCAAACTCAACAGTTCCTGGTAAGATGAGCACGAGAGGCTTAGCCGCTTTGCAAGGTCTCGTTTTCTACGAATCCGGGTTCTCCGTGCTCGACCTTTCGAAGATGAACTGGTTGCCGAGGCAATACCCGAAAGCCGCGGAGGAGGAGGAAGAAGAAGAGGAGGAGGAAAAGAAGGAATCTCTCACTACGAATACCGAACAAAATAGGGACGACGTCAACGTCCGAGAACACCGAACTGGACACGTGATGATGCTTGCGCCGCAAGGTATCATTCTCGTCGGTGGATTGGGCTACAATGCCCGATTTCAGTCCGACGTCCAAACAGTCAAACTTTTTTAAATCGATCGAAGAGATCGAAGGACGTGTAGATTAATATACTTTTGTAGGAAATCGACTGAGAAAAATGTCGAGCAGGCCTTTAAAAGCAAATAGAATCGCAAGAGAAAGAGATTTAAAAGACAGCCGCAAATAGGATCTATGTAACAAATTTCTAATCACACCACCGCTACTACTACTACTACTTCTATTACTACTGGTACTAAAACTACGCATCGCTAAAACCGGCTGGTCTTTGTAAATTTTTGCTCACCATGCACAACGCTTTGTATCTTAAGCCCATGCCCGGTGTTTCGCCTTCCTCAACTTTATCGTCGCCGACTAACCTCTGACAGCCATCCGCTAAAACTTCCAACTGTTCTTCAGAGCACGTCTCCGCTAATTTTTGAAGTCTCTGTACGATACCAAGTTCTAAGAGAAGCTTCTGTTGCGTCGTTGGACCGAAACATTTCACCTCGCTCGTGTTTTCCTCGTTTCGCTCTTCCACGACGCCTCGTAGCGCGCCAAAATCGACATGTGCCGATAAATCGCACTCGCCTGGACTTTCCAACAGATTTTCTACGAATTTATGATCTTTAATCGCTTCTAAAGTATCTGCCAAAGGTCCTTCGTCGCCGTAATCGATGGCGATAGCCGCGCCGCCTCTCCCGCCGTTCTTCCCCTCGTCGTTGATTCTGTCCATCATTTTTTCCCAATGGACGATACTTTTCGGCGAAACTTCTAATGATACAATAGTTTCGTTGTTCATATCGCTATCACTGCTACTGTTGACATCGGATGATGATGATGATGATGATGACGATAATGATGACGATATCTTTCTCAAACGTCTCTTGACGAGTTGAGAAGAGCTCAACGTCGCGCCCGGTGAAAGTACAAACTCTAAGCTGTTGTTCTCCTCGTTCATCGCGACAAGTTTCTCCACCCATCCACGTTCGGTGCGTCGAAACTGGTGCACGGGTAAAGCGTCGAAGAACTCATGCGCGATGATACACGTTGGACCAGAAGGAACGTCGTCTAATGAGTTGTGCCAATACACCTTCGTGCCGTGCGCGGTTATTCCAGAAACGTTCCCTTTCGTCGATAACTTTTCATCTTCTTCCTCGCTATCATCATCATCATCATCATCATCATCAGTGTTTTTGGCGGCAAACGGATTCGGTTTTATCTCTGCCAATAACGGGTTATTCAAGCTTTCAAACGTCTCCAAATTTCCTTGACATTTCAGCGTCTCGAACTGTTTCTTCCTCAACGCCGGCGAGATTTCAATCAAGTGCACTCGTAAAGCCTCGCTAAACTTTTTAAAGTTACTCGTTCCTCTCAATAAATCCATCATCAACGTCCCTCTCCCGGGACCAAACTCAATCAAGTGTAACTCTTCTGGTTTCCCCAACTGTTCCCAAATCGTCGCGCACCAGACGCCCAACAATTCGCCGAATATCTGCGATATCTCCGGCGACGTCGTAAAGTCGCCGCTCTTCCCGAATACTTTATCTTTCGAAGACGTTTTCGTGTAATACCCGTACGTTGGGTTCGTCAGCGCTTCGGACATGAACTCGTGGACGGTGATTGGACCTCCTCGGAATTTAATCAGCGATTCGATGTGCCCGAGTAAACCTTCATTTTTTTTCGTTTCTATATTCTTGTCGTTATTATTCAAACTCCCTTTCGCATTCTGTTGTTGAACGGTTTCGTACAATCCAGTTCGGTCGATGGCAATCTCAATCATCTCGCGGCGCATTTTGCCTTGCATTTCCCTCTGCCTTTCAAATTCTTCCTTCATTTCCGTCTTCTTTGTCGTCGTCTTCGTCGTCTTGGAATCATCATCGCTTTTATCAGAAGAAGAAGAAGAAGAAGAAGAAGAAGAAGCGCTCGAAGAGGAAACCATTCTGTCGATGTTATTCTTCAACATCATCATCATCGTCGTCGTCCTCATTCGCATCGAAGACAAAGAAGACAAAGAAGAAGACGAAGACAAAGAAGAAGAGAGAAGCCGAGACGTTGACATTCCTCCTCCTCCTCCGAAAAGTCTTTTCCTCCTCCTCCTCGTCGTCGTCGTCGCGAGAACATCGGTAGTGGTATTAAAAAGCGCAAAAAAAGCGCTTTTGCTCCTCCTCCGAACAAAGCTTTTGCTCATGTTTTTTTTTGCAGCAGTTTTTTCTTTCTTTGGGTGTTTGGTCGGTTTTTTTTTCTCCTTTGGAAGAAATTAACCTTGAATGCCTGGAGCTCCTTTTGGGAGGGTTTTTGCTCTTTTTTTGCTCGTTTCTTTCTCTTTCTCTCTCTCTGAAGAAAAGAAAAGAGACTGTCGTCGTGCGCCTCATAATTACTTATCTCTCTCTCTCTGTCTTTTCAGAAGAGAGAGATGTTGACGACGACGAGGAGCGCATCATCCGGGGCCGTGGCGTCCACTTCTGCTTCGTCCAGAGGAGTGAACCGCCGAACCGCGAGATTTTTATCTTCTTCGTCTTCGAGTGTATTCATGAGAAAAGAATTTTCTCAGCTCCTCGTACTCAAAAGCGGCGGCAGAGCGGAAGAGAATTATCCACTCCCTTCGTGTTCGAGGCGAGGACACTTCTCCGTTACGCCGCGTTCTGCTTCCGCTTCCTCTCATCAAAGTTTCGAAAACGAAGAGAAAGACACCAACAATAAAGGTGAGATCTTCTTCCCGATCGCCCCGGGACGAAGAAGCGATGGTAAAAGGCACAAAAAGACCGAGATCCACGCGATAAGTGAACCTTCGAGAAAACCGAGCAGCAGCGCGAACGAGGGCAAGACCGGATCTGCGACCTCGAGGGCAAAATCATCGTCTCACAAGGGAGGAAAGAAAAAGCCCTCCTCTTCCTCTTCTTCCAACAAGAGATCGCCTTTACCGAACGGAGGACAGTCTCTTTCACCGAACGGAGGAGACAGATCTTCTTCTCACTATAAACCGTTCACGCCGACGTCGTCGAAAGTCAGCAACGTGAGGAGAAAAAAATTTGCGCCCTTAATCGCGGGCGTGGCCGATAACGTCCCTCTGGACGAGTTGTTGGAAAAATATCCAAACTTTGCAGATTGTTTAGGACCGAAGAAGTACGATTCTGGACATTTTATTCGATTATACAGCGATTTAGTTCGGTGCGATCGATTGGGAGACGCGATTGATTTGCTGCAACGACTGAGCGACGCCAAGGTTCCGTGCTTGAACGATACGAGAATAAGGAAACACGGGACGGTGGATTTCTTGGTGTCGTGCGAGCGATCGAACAAGTTGAGCAACTCGCCGGTGACGCACGCGTTTACGTTTACGAATTTGGTTTTGGGAGCTGCGAGAGAGGAGTTATCGAACGCAGAAGTTGCGACGATATATAACAAGCTCTTGGCGGTGTGCTCTGCGCACGGAGACTGCGAGGCGGCGGCAAAGGCGTTTGAGCAAATGAAGCAAGATCCAAAAGGGTTAACCATTGACGTCATCACGCACACGAGCTTGATTGTGGCCTACGGGAAGGCTGGGAAAGTCGATTTGGCGTTCGATCAGTTCAATACGATGACGAAAAAAGACAAAATCGAACCGACTATCGTTACGTACGGGGCGTTAATGGACGCGTTGTCTCGAGAGGTTGGAAGGCGTTCGGGCAATGGCGGTTTCAAATCGAACAACAAGAAGGATATTTCGTACGTGAAAGATGCGTTGGATCGCGTGTTTAACTTGCGCTCGGATTTGCAAGCGAGTGGGTTGCAAATGGACGTGAGAGTGTTGAATTGCTTGGTCTCCGCGTGCGGACGAGCGGCGGCTTTTGAAGAGTTGAGAACGGACGCGCTCGATCGCGCTTTTGACATTGTCGCCGAATCTCGTCGAAACGGGTTGTTTCCAGACGCTATCACGTACTCTTCGCTGATGAGCGGGTGTGTCAATGCCGGCGAGCCGCAGAGAGCGTTAGCGTTGTACGATGAAATGGAGACGAAGGGCGTCGCGAGAACGGCGTCGGTGTACGCCACCGCCATTCACGCGTGCGCGACGGAGTACGACTACGACAACTCTGCACCAAACTATCGTAAGGCGTTCAAGATTTGGGAAGAGGTGCAACAAAACAAACCGAGAGTGGTGGTGGATCCAGTTTTATACGCGACGATTTTGACCGTCGCGAGTCGAGCCGGGAACGTTGAAATGTGCGCCAATTTAATCAGAGAGATGGAAATGAACGGATCGATGATGTCGCCTGCGGTTGTTTCGAACATGTGCGGATCGTTTGCGCGAGCCGGTGATGCTGGAGCGGTAGATCGCATCTTATCTGACGCTGAAAAGTCCAATGAAATTGTCCCGCGCGCTTGTTACAACGCGTTGATCAATTCGTTTGCGAGAGATGCTGATCTTGAAGGAGCGACGAAAGCTTACGATCGATTGATTGAATCCGGGCAATCGCCGGATGAGATTACATTCGAAGGACTCATTTTAGCCGCCGCGAAGAAAACAGAAACGCTCGCAGAAGCCAAGAAATTGTTACAAGAGGCGTTGGATTTGGGTTTGCGACCGACTTTACCGACGTACAACGCGTTGGTCAGAGGTTTCGGTCGAGCCGGGGACTTGAACAAAACGTACGCCACGGTCAAGGCGATGAAGTACGCCGGGTACACGCCGGACGAGATGACGTGGAGAGAACTCTTATTCTCGTGCGCTCGTCATGGAAACTGCTTGCTCGCGTGGGATGCGTATAAAAGTTCTCGCGCGGCTGGAATTGCGCCATGTGAGGTGACTTTGAATACCATTCTCGGTGCTATTCTCGCGCACATTCGCACGTTGACAGATCCGACCAGATTAGCTTCGGATAAACCCGGTCACGGATTGACGGATACGACTACGAGTGGTGAAATCGCCAGCTCAGTGGCGCAACCAGCTTGGAAGGAATGGGCTGATCGAGCGACGGCAGTGTTCCACGAAGCGACCACGCACGGTGTGAAACCGAGAGTTGAAACGTTTTCTTCCATGCTCGCGTGTTTGCGACCGCCGACAGATCAAGAAGTGCAGTTAGCGTCGAAGTACGGGGGCGAATCGCTCGCAAGATTGGTCACTCACCAATCAAACGTTCACGAAGATGCGGCGACATACTACCCAACCAAGGCGTTGATATTGTTTGAAGAAGCGCAGGCGATTGGTATCGTTCCCCAATTCGAGATGAGCGAAGACTCAGAGTACGACATGCGAAATTTTCCTCCGGCGGCTGCGGAAGTTGCGCTCTTGACGTTGATTCGAAAGATCAAAAGACACGTAGAAGCGCACGGCGAGAAAGATCTGAAGAACAGATTACCAACATTTACACTTCTCGTTCGCGAGAAGCCGGAAATGTTGGTCGACGAAGATGGATACCTCGTTTCGTCTAGCGCGGATGAGTCCCTCGCCGATCGTGGCGCGACGAGACGCTTGGAAAGAACGGGCGAACGTCTCGTCGTGCTTCTGAGAAGATTGCGAATTAACTATGCCGGATCGCTTGAAAGAGGAAAGATTGAGCTCTCTTCCCACATCATGTATCGCTGGATCCACGGTAAATCGTCCGCTCCCCACGCGTTGCCAGGCATGGAGGCGAGATTAGCCGACGACATCACCATGCAGGCGATGCGCATTCGTTCGAGAGATATGATGAGCGGCAGAGGAACTATTGATCATTACGGAAATGACGCGGACGAAGACAGTTCATTCATTCCTGGATACAGAGCCCCGGTGTTTAGAAACCCGAACGCGAATTACGGCCGATCTGATGGCGGATACGGCGCCGGTGGTAGATGGTCTCGAACCGGATGGTCCCAGAGTTCCTACGACGACATTCCTTCGGATCAACATTTGAGCATGGATGACTTGGACGATTTGATCAAGAATAGGACATAAAAATGGGGAAACATGATAATAAGTTGTAAATACAAATAATAAGCAGCGAAAAACACACGCCGCAGCAGTATTGAATTAAATGAATACAGACTACATCTCGTCGTAAAATATTCTCGCTTCAAATTTATTCTCGTGCTCTTTGGATTTCACCACGCCTCTATAACGGCTCTGTCTTCTCTCTATTTTCGCCGAACTTTCAACCAACGCTTCCACGAAGTCTTCGTTCGTGCTAGTGGCTGAGATATTCATATCTTTCAGCTCTTTCAATGTATTTTCGTATTCGCTCATCGGAAAGTTCATCATCTCCCTCGTCTCTTTGGAGTCTCCTCGCATGAAGAGTAAAGCCGCGTCGTGCGCTCTCGCCGCGCTCTCTTTCGTCGTCCAAGTTCCGAGCTCGTATCTTTTATTCACCCCAATATCTACGAACGACGACCACCGCGTTACAAAAGCAGGGCGAAACACGCCGTTATACTCTCGCGTGTGTTGCATCATCGCATCCTCCGCGGCGGCGACGTTACACGCGTTCACAGGGGCTGTCACAGAGCGTCGAAGAACAGGATTAGTATTATTCAGCATCTCTTTTTCTTCTTCATCTTCTCCTCCTTTTTCTTCGAGAACTGTCGATGGAAGAGAGGAAATGAAATGCGATAGGAACGACGGTTGATGATGATGATGATGACGATGGTGTTGGTGATGATGTTGGTTGTTGTTGTTGTTTATGTACTCGCTGTTTGTTCGTCGAAGAAGAGGAGGAGACTGGAACGAAAACGCGCCGGCGCGATTAATGTCGTCGTCGTCGTTCTCGTCGTCCTCGCCCGCTTCTTCCTCGCCGTCCTCGATAATCTCATCGTCGACGTCGATGTACTGTTGTAACATGTTCGCGGCGGCGATGTCGTCGATGAGACTCGCCGCCGGCGCGACCATTTTTTCTGAAGAGGTCTCTCCCTCGTATTTTTTCGATTTGTAAATACGAACCCCCCAAACAAAAAGAATAAGAGAAGAAGGGAAAAAGGAGGAAAAGAAAACGAGGAGCAGTCGTACCAAGGCACGAGAGTTACGAATACTCACAACACTGTGTATTTAAAACGAAGAACACGCTCTCTCTCATCTCATCGTCCTATTCACGAATTATTTATGAATTCCAAATAGCTCGGAACTCCTCCTCTTCTTTCAAAATCTGGTCCTCCGTGACCCACACTTCCGTATCTACTACGTCTCTCTCGGTCGCCGCGAGTTGTCTCATAAACTCAGCGTGTAACTCGTGCGAAGCTTTGTGACACAAGACGTGCCCGATGGGAACGCCAGCCATGCCGGGTTCTGCGAATAAGCTCATGTCGCCAATTAAGTCCAAAACTTTGTGCCTCGCGCACTCGTTTTCCCAGCCGTTTCGCATGGGCGGATTTAAAAATTCAGTCCCGTTGGCGATTAAACTACACGAGGCGGTCCCACCTTTGATAATGTCGTGTCTGTAAAACGCCATGTAATCTTGAATGGTACCAAAAGTTCTCGCCGGCGCGATGACGACGTCGTACTTCGCATCTTCTAAAGGCGTCCATGAAAACCATTGCTTCCCGATGGCGGTCGACTTGTACGTCAAATCGATGCCGTAGGAAATTTTTGACTGATCTTGCGGCGTGAACATGATGAACGCGTCCTTATCTCTCACAATGACCGGTTCTCTCGGTTTATACTGTTTCTTTGGAACTTTCTCTCCGCCTTTATCGTTTGCGTCCCTCGCCGGCGTCACTCCGGCTTTGCAAATTTCGTGCGCCCAGTGCCCGGCGCCGCCGTCTAAAATAGGCAATTCACCCGTTCCTCCGATCTCTATTCTGCAGTTATCTACACCGAGCGCTTCTAAAGCCGATAAAAGGTGTTCTGGTTTCGTCACCGCCGCTTCATCTGTCCCGGGCGCGTTCAACACGCTCGAGATTTGTAAACCTTTCGCCAAGTTTGCCAAATTCGCCTGCACTCTCGTCTCCGATCCTTGGTTCCTTAAAAAGTCCCCGGGAGAGTCAATCTTTTCCTTATCCTCTCTTTTTAATATCGACTGGTTTCTCAAAATTTCTTTCCTATCGTTCGGGTCGTTCGAAAGCATCGCTCTCGCGCGTTCCAACAATAACTTATTCACCTGCGCGTCCGACAGCGCGCCTCCGTCCTCGTCTTCGCCCGTCTCCTTTTCGATCGAGTCGTCCGAAACGCGAACAAAATACCGTCCTTCGTTCGCGTACGCCGGGCACACTCTCACAATTTCGTCTTCACCGGAGTGTAAACCAAACCCGGAAACCACGAACGCCTTCTTGACTGTTTGTTGATACGAGCGGTTCGGCGGGTACGCTTTCGGTTCCGCCCGAATCGCCTCGTTCAAGAACGCCGAGGGAAGGTCTTCTTCGACTGCGGATGATGATTCTTTCGTGGCAAACGTGGTCGTCATTTCGCCTCGTCTTCTTCTTCTCTGTTCTTGTCGTTGTTTATTATCATCCTTCGACGATGGAGTGGTTGCACGAGAAGAAGAAGAAGAAGAAGAAGAAGAAGAAGAATTAGGTCGTTGCCCCCTTTTTGGGGTGGCGGCGAAATTGGACGACGACGACGCGTAGGAAGTCGACGCCATCATCTTTTGTTTTCTTTCTTCTTCTTCTTCTCAAACGATCAGATTTCAGCAGCGGCACGAGTAAAAACGCTCTCCTTTTCGATCGTCCTCGTCTTCGTCGCGAGAGAGAGAGAAGCACGCGCACTAATGTGTTGTTTTGTGTCAAAGTTCGTCGTTTCAAAGTGAGAGAAAGAGGAGGTTTTTTGGGCTGTTTTTTTTCTCGATTTTTCTTTTTTTTGCTCTTTTTTTGCTCTGGGGGTTTGCTCTCCTTTTCCTCTTGTCGTCTCTCTCTGACTGTAACTGTTTTTGTCAAAACATCATCAATCATGAGAGAACCTTTAACAAAGACAAAGACGAAGAAGAAAGAAGCTTTGAGAAGAGCGACTTTGGAGAAAGACGACGGAAAGCAAACAGATTTTTCTGTGAAAGAACGAATAGAAACGGCGACGATGGAAGTGCTCGGAAAGAGAGGCTTGGAGAAGACGTGCTGACCGTCGGAGATTCCCAGATTACATGTGTTCAAGGGAAATCCAAACTGGCGGGGATTCATGGACGCGACTCGAGACGTCGCGGTGAAACTGATGAAGGAAAGTAAGGTTCAAATCGAACAGAACGGAGAGGTTTTGAGAGGCATTCAGAGCGCGAAAGATTTGAAAGGAAGGATTCGGTTGCGGTTGGTAAAGGAAAAGAAGATGTAAAACAAAAAGAGAGTTCGTTGTTTGTGTCTCGGCGTTGAAGAAGAAGAAAAAATGACAGCGCTCGCGGAAAAGAAGCAGAAACACGCGAGCGCTCGATAATACATTTGCTGAGATACATACATTAGACGAATGTGAATTGAAAATACATTTACATAGATGCGCGCGCTCGCGGATGAAAAACGCCCGACGACTTTTAAAAAGGAGGGACGACGAAAGCCGGTCCGACTTTTTGGCGATATTCGTGCCACCACCACCACGAAGCGTACGCGCGTTTTTCCCTCCACTGTCTTTGAATTTCCTCGAAATCTTCCTCGTCGTCCTCGTCCTCGTCGTCGTCGTATTCTCCTTCACTATCCTCACCTTCGCTGCTACTACTACTACCACTACTACTGCTACCACTACTACTACTTTCCTCTTCTTCTTCGCTAGATGTTTCTAAAAGCGCTAATTTTTCCTCCTCTAAATGTAAAGCCTGAAGCCGTTTCTCGTCGTTTTCTTCGAGATCGTACGCGTACCAACTCTCTGGAACTGTATCGGGAAGTTTTTCGAGATTGCAAAACGCGGCTCGCGTGGATTTTTCTCCGCTTCGATACTCGTCGTCGATTTCATCACCTTCTTCGATATTCCAGCGTTCAGATTCTTCCTTGGATGTTTTATCGAGCATATCTTTCAGCGTTTTCAACTCTTTCTCGTCTTCGAGAACGGCGACGGCGACACCGGAAGTACCAAATCTCCCCGTTCGTCCACATCTGTGCATAAACGTTTGACCATCTCTCGGTAAATCGACGTTGATGACTAAATTCACCCGTTCGCAATCGACGCCTCTGGAGATTAAATCGGTCGATACGATGGCGCGAAGCTCAAAGTCGCGAAAGCGTTGCATGACATTCATTCGTTCGCGCTGTGGAAGCTTTCCCGAGGTGAAAGCCGTTTTAAAGCCTCCTTTCTTGATCATTATTGCGGAGAGTTTCTCGCCTCGGTCTCGACTTTCAACAAAGATAACAGCTTGGTGAAAACGAACAGAGTTGAAAATGTCAATGCACGTCTCCGCCTTTTCTTCGAGAAGGCGCATGCCGTCATCGTCGTCATCACCGTCGTTATCGTCGCCTTCTTTTTCCTTCTCATCTTCCTCTTTTGCCTCTTCGCGACGACATATGAACCGATAACACATCTTCACTCCTCTCAACGCCACCGTCTCTTCGCACAAGCTCACTTTCTCAATCGCGCTCGGTTTACCGTCTCTCGTCGTCAAACTCTCCATTCTTTTCCTCGCGTTTTTCGAGAACGTCGCCGAACACGCGATCAATTGTCTCTGCTTGTGACTCGCCGCATGTATCAAAAACAAAACGTCCTGGCAAAACCCAGTTTTCGTCAACAACTGATCTGCTTCGTCTAAAACTACCGTTCGTATTTGATCGGTTCTCAAAATGTCCATCTCTACGAGCTGCTTCATTCTCCCGGGCGTTCCGACGACGCACGCCGGCCGTCTTTTCATCGCGCGTCCGTCGTCTGCGACTGGTAAACCGCCTAGAAAACACGCCAGCCGTTCTTGTTTAAATCGACCTTTCGAGCTTCCCGCACACGCCGTCGCCAGCGTTCGTAACACGTCCGCCGTCTGTAACGCAATCTCTCTCGTCGGCGCGATACACATCGCTTTCACGGACGAAGATACATCTACTCTTTTTCCTCCCCTCTCATCGATCGCAAAAGTATCGACATCTGCTTCTACTTTCGTCAGTAAAACTGAATCTAAAAGTCGACAGGCGAACGCGACTGTTTTCCCAGTCCCCGATTTCGCTTGCACTAAAACGTCTCTCCCTAACCGTTCCAAAGGAATCGCCGAGACTTGCACCGGGGACGGATATATAAATCCACACTTTTGGAGACCTAAAACGATGTGTTCTGGTAGCGCTAAATCGTTGAACGTTAATCGAATATCGTCGTCGTCGTCTTCCTCCTTTTCCTCCTTCTCGTTCTCGTGAGAATTTTCATCGATTCGATTCCACTTCTGTTGTCCTTGTTGTTGCTGTTGTTGTTCGCTCCTTTTAAGAGAAAAGAAAACGTCGGAGGAGCGCGAACGAGTCGAGCTCGAGTTGGCCAGTATTCTCGGCATTTTCAGCGCAACGACAGCTTCTTCTTAGTCATCATTTTCTCTTCCGTGTGCTTCGTTCGTGTTTTTTTTGTGCCGCCGAATTGGAAAAGCAAAGACGACACAACTGTTTACTCGTTCTAACGAACCACACTCTGTCTGCTCCACGGAGAGAGAGAGAGAGAGAAATTAAAATGGGTTTATTTGACGCTTTGCCTCCGTTGGCGTCCGCCTCCTTAAAGGCGAAGGTAAACGTAAAAGAAGAAGACGACGAGACGAGGCACACCGAGAAGAAGAGGAAGTTTGATGATGATGATGACGACGAAGAAGAAAAACTGAAGGGAGTGGGAGTAAAGTCGTCGGTATCATCGATGGACGACCGTTTGGAGAAACTCTCGAAACACGTGGAGAAAAAGTTTTTGACGTGCTCTCGAGCGTTTTTGGAACTGGTTTCAAAACCGGAACACGCGAGCGCGTTGGAACGGAAACACGGGAAGAAGATTTTACTCGTGATGAGACGAGCGATGGCAACGCATTTTCCACAGTCCTCCGAAGAGTATCTCCTCTCTTTCTCGTCGAAGAAAGAGACGGCGACGATTTTTTGTAATCTCTTCGACGCGATAGAAGAGTTGAGAGAAAATGGAATCGTAGGGAAGAATGTGAAAGTGACCGCGGAGATGATCGCGTGGGAGTTGTATTGTCGAACGATGCGAGAGATTGCCGCGAGCGAAGATTCGTTTACGCTGAACGCGTCGACGAAACGTCTGAGGAAGGCGTTCGAGGAGGCGCCGAAAAGGAAAAAAGAAGAAGACTCGGAAGGAGATTCGGAGGAAGTAATGAAACGAAAATTAGAAACGGAAATAGAGGAAAACGAACACATTCCAAAAGAAGAGAAAGAGGAGGCTTTGAAGTGCGCTCTGCAAGCTTTGGAGGCGGAAACAGCCTCGGCGAGAGAATTGGAAGAAATGCACTCGAAAATCCGCGAAGCTTTAATCGACTGTTTAGCGGTCGCCGAAAGCTCGATGCGGACGAAAATGTGGGCGAAATCGATCGTCGATCAACTCTTTGATTTTGTCGAAAAGTTATTGGTATCGCACGATTACGACGTATTCAACCAGACGCAAAAAGAAAGGATTGTTTCGTTGCTGCAAAAAGTGAAAGCCAACGCGAATAAAACGAGTTCCTCTTCGAAAGCCGGCGTCGATTGGGTGAGCGATTTCGATAAGCACAGCAAAAATTTCTCGAAAAGCGAAAGCGTGAGCGTTCGAGGAAGCGTTGGAGGTGAAAGGACGAAAGATGGTCGCGGAGACGGAAAGTTTGGCGAACGATAGTTTACGCTACCAGTAGTTTTTTTAGAGTAGAAGTAGTAGTAATAGTGTTGCACACTCTAACAGGAACTTTGCAACTGTCACTGTACGCGTCATAAAAAAGCAAATCTATTCACATGAGCAAAGAAGATCCGTTATTCTCGGTTTCTGGGAAGACAGTATTAATCACCGGAGGCGCTAAAGGCGTCGGATTGATGCTCACGGAGACGTTTTTGGAGCGAGGCTCGCGCGTGTGCATCGCGTCCAGAAACAAAAACGACGGGGAAAAGATATCGAAACGATTGAAATGTGACTTCATCCAGGCCGATTTATCCACGGAGGATGGATGTAAGAATCTCGCGAACGAGTTCAAACGTCGATACGAGTATTTAGACGTGTTGATAAATAACAGTGGTGTCGCGTGGGGTGAGCCGTTCGAGTCGCATTCGGAGAAAGGTTTTTACAAAACGCACGCTTTAAACGTGGTTGCCCCGTTCCTGTTGTCCCGCGAGTTTGCAGATTTGATGGAAAATTCGTCAAGGAAGAGAGGAACCCCGTCTAGGATTATTAATATCGGTTCAATTGCAGGTCTAAAGCCCCAAAAATTTCCAACGTTCAGCTACGACGCGTCTAAGGCGGCGTTGCATCATTTGAGTAGAAAGTTAGCGGACGAGTTATCGTCGCGGAATATAACCGTGAACGTGATTGCGCTCGGGTTCTTTCCGACGAAAATGACGGATAGTTTAGATGTGTATGGAAAAGACGTGAAAGATAACATCATGGCGAACGGCTTATTAATTAAAAGAGTAGGGAGGGCATCCGATGTGGGTGGTGCGGCTGTGTATTTAGCCTCATCTGCTGGGAGCTGGGTGACAGGCACCACCTTAACTTGCGATGGCGGTTTCCTCTCAAAGTTGTGAACGTGAAAGCGTGTTTAGATTAGTAATAAAAAGAAAAGTAGCGGCAATAGCTTTTAGGAGTAGCAGTTTATGCAGATATAGAGAGTAAAATCGATGATTCATCATGTATAAGGATAAGGTTTTGTAAATAACAACGTATCTAACAAACGCCTTTCGCATTCGCTTCGGGCTATCCCACGTACACTCCGCTTTGAGGAAAAAGACGTGCGAAATTAAGCAGTCTTCAAGAATTCTTGCAAGACGCCGAGTGCCGGCGTTTCCTCCCCGTAATCGGAGACGACAACGCACGAGCACTTGACAACCTTTCTCGCTTGGCCTTCGGCGTCGAGCTTGCACAAGCCCGCCCACTCGCCGAGAGACACCGCGGACGGCACTCTCACCAAGTGCACGTTCGCTTCGTTGCACAACGCTTGGATCAACTTGGTGTAATCCGCTTGGTCGCAGTCTTGCGCCAAAACGCACAACAACGCCTTTCTGGATTCAATCGTCTTGCACGCCTCTCTGAGACCTCTGTGCAAGCCGTCTTCGGCCAAGGACTTCTTGAGCACGATTTGCAACGCGCTCATGAGGTCCATCGGTTCATCTCCAGCCGGTTCTTCGACCGCGACTTCTTCGACAATTTCTTCGGCTTCATCGCTATAAAGCATTCATTAAAGAGAGAGAGAAAGAAAGAAAGAAAGATGATAACAGTCAGCGTTGTTGTTCGGCGTAAAGACATTTAAAAGGAAAAAGGAAAGAAAGATCAGATTCCAAATCGTGCGGAAAGCGCAAAGACCTAGACAGAGAGAGAGAGAAGGAGGATGACAGAAATCTCCTCTCTCTCTCGGAAAAGAAACGCGCATGAGAGAGAGAGAGAGAGAACAAGAGAAGCAAAACGAAGAGAACGACTACTCACTCAGACATGATTGCTTTCTTTCTTTCTTCTTTGTTGGGGTTTTATAACACGTCCTTATGTCCTTATGTGTTTATATCACACTCGACTCGATGTTATGACGTTCGAGTCGGAAATTTTTCATGCAAAAATTTGAGCATCAGCCTCCTTTCTCTCTCTCTCTCTCTGACCTGCTGACTCACAAAAATTCGTCTCTCTGCCTGCCTCTCTGCAAAAAA
>Ga0209505_1001243_pt1 | contig 18117 bp, 12 predicted proteins | sample COGITO_mtgs_1103_2_FD_184794 | JGI IMG/M metagenome (GOLD analysis project Ga0209505, IMG submission 184794) | Pelagic marine microbial communities from North Sea - COGITO_mtgs_110331 (SPAdes) (version 2) | ecosystem: Environmental > Aquatic > Marine > Epipelagic ... | reverse complement strand
GACCACCGCATGCTGCTTGTAGTGCTGCTGTTCGCTCCGTCTCTCGCGAAGGTTTCACTTTGTCGACAAGAAATCGAAGACAGTCGAGGTGTCCTTTACCAGCAGCTTGTTTACACGACGCTTCTTCATCATACGGGCAACCATTCGAGAAGCAGTACTTCAACATCTCGAGATTACCTTTATCTGCTGCCTGATTAATCGGCCATTCATCCCACTCGCAATGTTTCACTTCTCTCGCCCACTTGAGGAACTCGAGTTTGTTCGTTGCAGCAACTTCCCTGCAAAACCAGGCTTGATCTATCACTCTTCCACTTTGCCTTTTCTTTCCCCAGGGCATGTTATTCCACGCCCATTCTAACGTCGAAATGGATGAGCATACGTGAACACTTACACATAATTTCGATATGTCTACCCCTGCGTACTCAAGCACACCCCAACTCTCACTATTCGCATCCGAAAAGAAATACCGATCCGTCGTATTCAATTTCGGAAGCACGTGCGTGACAAACACATCCTTGTGATGCACCACCAATCCCGTCCATAACTTCGTCGGTCCAAGCTTCAACCGCTCCAAATTCTCAATATGCTCCGCTAAAGCTTTTTCTCTCTCCTTTTTCTTCTTCCTCTTCGCCGCCCCGGATATTTTCCCCATTTGCGCTTCAGATATTCGCGCGTTAAAGTGTGTCGATTTTATCCATTTTCCCAAGGGAGAATATACCCGAAAACGCTCCAAATTACGCCACAAACAGTTCTCGAAGAGTCTACCGTTTTATCGCCGCTGCTTCCGCTTCTTCCGCTTCTGACTTCTACCGCCGCTGTTTTTTGACCGCATCGTTGCTTCTGAGAAACCGCACGAGGTACGAGAGGCGAACAAAACGCGGTTGTTCAACTGTAGAATATTCGTTTCACGGAAACTGTTGGGGGAAATGCAACAACCGTTACGATTCCTGTACGTGATCCCTTCTTTTGCATCCTCGGTGCGAGAAAAGTACCGGAGAGACGACGGATATCATCCGTTTGCAGAGAGCGAGAGACCGTTTTCCGTGCCATCGCATTTGAAAAACTTCCGGTTTCGATGTCACCAATTTCTGGTCTCGTTACTCTTGGTGTTCCTCTTGGGGGCGTGTGTGCAAGTGCACAAACTTTCCGCGTTGGACGCCGCGGGAAGAGAATTTCAGCAAACGAAAACGAGCGATAAGACGATGTTTTTAGTTCCGTTTGCAATCGCGAAAGCGACGGCGAACTTGTTTTCGGGGTCGCTGGCGAATCGATTCGGAAGGAAAAGAGTCGGGATCGTCGGGTGGATGTTTTCGGTGGCGGCGCCGATGTTGGCGATGTCGGCGGTGACGACGAGGACCGAGAACGAAAGCGAGACGCAGAAATGGAACAGAATCGTAGCTTCTGGGTTTTTTTTAGGCGTCGGTCAAGGAATTGGATGGACGATGGCGATTATGACGAGCGTTGATGTGAGCGGGCCGACGAGAAGAGGATTCGCGAGCGGGATGTGCGAGACGGTCGGGTACACGAGCGTGGCATTTTTTGCGATGATGTATGCCCTTTTAGAGGAAAGTAGGGCGAAGTGTCACTGGGAAGAGGCGTATAGAGCGAAGAGTATGCGCACGGAGGCGTGCATACGGGCAAATCCAGAAGGTAAATGTGGCGCCGGCGACGATTGGGTGGAAGCGTGTAGCGGGATGTGCAACTGCGAAGGTTACGTAGAACGACCGAGTACGGCTGTTTTCGTCTTAGCGGTGCTAGGCTTGGTCGTAATATGCATATTCGGGAGAGAAACGGGGGTTTTAAGGGGTAGGCAGGCGAGTGGCGGTAGTATTAATGCAGGTAATAATAGTAATAATAGTAATAATAATAATAATAGCGGAAGAGTGGCGTTGCCGGCGGTGATGGAACTGGAAACTCCGGGAGGAGGTGACCTCAACGACGATGAGAGCTTCAACGCGGACGAGGAAGAGGAGGAATCTGGAACGGCGAGTTTCTTACAACGAGGGGAACGTGGTGCATCTTCTTCATTCGCAGTTTCCGGAGGACCCCGAGGAGGAGCAGGAGGAGGAGGAGAAGAAGGACAACCGACTACTACGTATTCGTTCTCGGACACGTTTGCGTACACGATACGAAACCCAAACCTTCGTCTCGTCGCTCTCGCATCATTTTGTTGCAACGTCGAAACTGGCTTAGCTTGGGGTTTATTTCCAATCTGGATGCGCGACGAGCTCGGTTTGAGCGGCGAACAAAGAGATCTCTTCTCTGGATTGTATTCCTTCAGCAAAGGCATTGCCCAGTTTTATTTCGGCCAACACTCGGATCAAAACACGCGCGCAACGCCCATTCGATGGGGCTTAATCGGCGGTGGACTTTCGCTAATCATCGCAAGTTGGGCGCGAGTTGGTGGTGTGACGTATCCAGGACTGCTGCACTTCGGCGCGGTGACTTTAGGTTTGTCCACCGGCGCCGTCTACCCGGTCTTAGCGCCGGCGGCTCTGGACCACTCTCGCGACGCGAGCGAAGAATCCGCCACGTTAGGCGCCAATCGATTCTGGCGAGATTTAGGCTACGTCATGGGTACGCCGCTAGCTGCGCTCGCGGATTCGTCCAGTCCTCGCTTAGCGTTCCATTTATCCGGTGTGAGCATGATTTTAATGGGCGCGTACTTTGGATTCGCGTACGAGGAGAACGTGCCCGCATCCTCCGAGTAAAGCGAGTTTTGCGGCATTGCACTATTTCGCGAGAGGGAAAGGATCGAGTTTCGAGGCAGGGAATGCTATACTAAATGAAGATGTTTTCGTCGGTATTGCACTAGTATTGTCAAAAAATCCCCTCGCCGAACATACTACTAATTCGTGCACATTGCCATCACCTCATTCCTGCTCTGCTTCATTGCATTAACGCTCGACGACGACGACGAGAGACAGAACCTCTCACGTAAACCTCCTCTCGGGACAACTTTTGAGCAGTTCGTCCGTCGCGTAAAAGAAGAAGAAGAAGACAAAGAAGAATGGTTCTCCTCGTCTTGTACATCAAAGCGACGCTCGAAAACGTCCGGGAAATCCAATTCCCTTTATCCCTCCCTTTCCACGTGAACATCAAAGACCCGGTCGGTTTTGAAGAGCGCGAAAACGTCACGGTGGACCCACAAAACGTGAACGAGCTGGAAAACTCTCGAGGCGAGGCACATTTCACGGTGAAATTCGAAGGTCAAATGAAACAATCCTCCATCGTGGTTTTAGATGAAGTCAAAAATGTGTTTAAGAAGGAAGCCTCGATACCCGAAAGCGAGGACGGTCGGTTCGTTCCAATCCGAGGGTTCGAATGCAGAGGCGTAGATATCACCGGGTTTGATAAGTTTAGCGAAAGTAGCGGTTCCGGCGGTGTCACGGTTACCTCCAAAGCGGGCAGCATTTTCGAGGACGTCCACTTGGACGAAGACTGGTACGAGTATTGCGAGAAAGGCGGCGAGAGCGTTTCCGTAACAGACGTCGAGTACGAGTTTAGAGTAGAAAAGAGCGGGAAATAGTTACCATCCGCGATGCATTCGTGAACGAGCACCTAATACTGTTCGCTATCGTACTGTACAATTACACTTCTTCGCTAAAGATGCTATCATCGAAAATCTACTCTCGCTTTCCCTTTGGTAAAAACCACCGCACGAATCTGTTCGCTTTGTACACCATGTACAGGAACAAGAACAACCCGACTGCAAAAAACATCAGCGCTAACAAGTGCCCCGCTTTCGCTTGTTTGTACACCTTCTCCAACTCTTTCTTCGCTTTCTTCAAATTTACAGTCGCGGAATCGAATCCATCCGATAACGAATCGATCAGTTTGCCTCTGACGCTCGTTTCCTCTTGAATCGAATTGGACATTCGTTTCAAAAGTTTTACTTTCTGTCGCAAATTGGAAACGCCGTCTTCGTATTCCAACGCCGGGTGGCCGAGTTGTACCGCGACTTGGTCGGTAGAAGTAGACGCAGAAGTGGACGGCTGGCTGCCTCGAGAGGTTAAACCTTGGTTGGAGTAGCCGTAGTTTGGTTGCGGGTAGTTTGACATTTATTTTATAGAGTGCGGTGAAAATGTGTGGTGGGAGTCTCTTCTGTATCCCCTTTTTAAGTCAACACGTCTTCGTACGAAAACAAATACTTACATCGGTACCTTGTACACGAAACCTCTCTCTTTTCTATTTATTCTATGGGCTAAAAAACGCTCTTCTTCATCTCTCAAAACTAAATCACGGTTCGTACTCTTCCGGATCTTCTTCGCCTTCCTCTCCTTCACCGTCGCTTTTGTCCATGTCTACCGGCTCCGGGATTACAAACTCTTCTCGATTGTCTAACTCTTCTGAGTTCTTCTTACCATCATCACCGCCAGTCGCTACGTACGCCGCGTTTCGTTTCGAAGCTTTCATTCTCGCCGTGCTTATTTGCACCGCGACGGTTGGCGATTTGCTCAACCACTTCTCTCTTTCTTTGTTTTCCTTTTCTCTTTCCTCGCACGTCTTGTTCAATATCGCCAGACGTTTCGTCAACGTCGCGTTTGCTTTAAACATCTTTTCAACCGCCGCGCGTTTCTTTGCCCACGCGTTCTCGCATTTTTGCAACGCCGTCAACTGTTCCGTCGGCGTTTTATACAGATTCTCCATCGGCTCGTTCGCCTTGCCGGCGTCCAATAAATTGAGTAAATCCCCCGACACGTCCTCTTCGTACACCTTCTCCGCCTCGGCGAGGTCTCTCTCGCATTTTTCCATCTCGTGCAACGCTTCCGCCAACAGCGCGTCCTCGCCTTCCAAATAGTTCGCTTTCATTTCTTTTATGTCGTGCGATTGCCTCAGCGGCGGCGGCGGCGTGTCCGCTTTCTGTTTCTTACTAACACTCGTCGTACTCTTCTTCGAGGCGGCGACCCCCGTGTCCATCTCATTCTTCCGTTTGTTCGTCTTTTGCATGTCTTCTTCTTCAGCGTCATCATCACTGCTTGCAATCCACGTTTTCGGTTTTACCCTCGACCCGAACACTCTCCTCTCCTCCCACACGTCCATCATTCTCTTCACGCTCGCGCGTATCTTCGCTTCGTTTTTGCACTTCTCCCACACGAATTTCACTGAATTTTCCATCACCGATTTCCAGCTTTTCATCCACTCCTCGCCTTTGTTTTTCTTCCTCGAGTTTTGAATCACGTCCGAGGCTAAGTATACGTGCGCTAACACGTTTTGATTGTTACTCGAATTTCTCAAAGACTCCGTCCAAATGGGTGTTAAAACCGATGCTTTTTTCGCGTGGAATTGGCACCAAAACGACAACTGTTCGATGCTCGCTTGGGAACAGTCGAGCTTTTTTAACTGCGCGAGGAAGTTTGCGGAGTGGATTTCGTCTTCTTTTTTAGACGACATGTTGTTGATCGTGCCTTTCTCTGTGTTACGAGGAGAGCGAGAGTACTACTGTTGGTGGTTTACGACGACGCGTTTTGATTTTACTTGTAATAGTGCGCGAGATTGATTGATGTGTGCGAGTTTTTTCTGAAGGCGATGGTGCAGTTGAGTAAAATATTGGTTAAATTATTGGTATTAATAAATACGTACGTCATACATTCGTCGACACTTCATCGAAAGTGTTGCTTTAAATCATATTTATTTTAATGAAATGTTCACTGTACATACTTCAAGAACGACCGACATTTACGACCAATCACTCTGAAAATATCGCACATTAGAGCACATTTTTTTGCATTCTCGTCGTTACTTTTCGTTCCTTTTTAGCACTCGCTTGTACAAACTCCTCTTTCGAACGACGAAAGTCGTCGACGAGTTGAAAACGAGACGATGACGCCACTTCGTTCGTTCGCATTTCTTGCGTTTCTGATGGTGTTCTCGTCGACGGGTACCACTCGCGCGGCGATGGAGGAGACTACTAATCTCATCAACGACCCGTTCCAGTCGACTTCTTGTCTAGACGCGCAAATGTATTGCGAACAAACAATCACACCGGCCATCGAGCAAGACGGCACTTTGACGCAATTTTTACGCGACGAGAGGAAAGAAGCAAAGCGAACGGAATCGTGGGAATCGATCGTTCCCGAGGAGCGAATGAAGCAGATGAAAGTGCCGGAGACTTTAGCGCTCGGTACGTTTGGTGTTGGTGTTGGTGTTGGTGTTCTTTGCGTTCGGATGCGGAGTATTCTCACTGAACTCTCTTCCTTTTCCTTCTCTTTAACTCTCTCTCTCTCTCTCTCTCTTTTTCGCTCTCGATGTACTGACGTTGTTGTATCTTTCACCAGGATGTTGCCTACTTTTCGGCGAGTGCGCTTTGGAATCCGGCGAGCGGAACGAGAACCGAAAGCTCGGCGCGCGCGTGCTCGAAGAAGCGGCGAAATCGAAGGAAAAATCTGAGCAGGTGCCGGAAATTACGTTTTTGACGGCGAATGCGCACGTGTGCGCTGGGAGGACGAAGTATCCGTGCGATTCAGAGCGAGTAAAGTTATTTCGGAAGGCGAGTAGGAACGGGTTTCATTCGGCGGCGTTGACCGCGGCGGAGATTTTAATCACGAGGTACGGCGGGGAGTACGCGGACAAGGAAGGAGCGTGTGGTAGTAAGTCTGCGACGACGGGAGAAATGACGTTTCCGGAAGCGAACGATCCTGCCGATGCAGTCGTCGCGAAGAGTTTGTTGAAACCGTTACTGGCGACGAGTTTAGATAAAAAAGCGAAAACGCGTTTGAAAGAGTTGGAGAAGATCGAAGAGACGTTGATTGGAGGAGGAAAGTTAGAGCCGGACGTGGCCATGCAAATGGCCGACGTGGTCGTAGATATAGGTTTAAAAATTCTAATAGGGGTGTGTGTGGTGTGTGTGGTGTTCAAATTTCGGGAGACGCGGTTGGTGAGCGCGGCGTTTGCGTTTTTGTGCAAAATCACCGGCGCGTCGGCGGTTCGTCGATTTTATAGATTCCTTCGGGGCGATTTCGATGCGAGCGCAAGGGTGAACGCGGGGAGAGCCGGGAGCAGAGCGGAAATGCGAGCCGAAGCGAAACGCATGGCGAAAGAATTGTACAAGAACGGGAAGAAGAAAGAGACGTGAGTATTATATTTAGCGTCGTTTTGTTTTGTTTATTTAGTATGTTGATTCACTCCTACTCATCAAGACTCGTCCGGCGACATCAAACCAGCGGCGGTTAAAATCGATTCAAACGTATCGTCGTCGTTTAACGTGACCTCGGGCACCATGTGCTCGAAATGCCTTTCAATTTGGTCTAAAACCAATCTTTCGTTTTCTCCCAACAACAAGTTAAACGCCGCGCCTTTCTTACCGAACCTCCCGGAACGACCGATTCTGTGTAAGTACGTTTCGAAATTCGGCACGGACGGGTTCTGATACTCCACCGGCATGTCGTAATTAATAACTAACGTCACCGTGGACACGTCCAACCCTCTACTTAACACGTCCGTGGCGATCAAAATCTTCGTTTGACCGTCTCGAAACTCTTTAATCACTCGATCGCGGTCTTCGTTTTGCATTTGTCCTTCAATCGCGGTGCATTTAAATCCGTCTCTTTGCATGCTCGCGTGTAATCGTCTCGCTCCTTCTCTCGTTCTCACGAAAATAATCGTTTGCCCAATCTTATCGCAAAGCGGAAAAATCTTCTCTTTCAATAACATGTCTTTCTGGTCGTTCGATTGTACGTTCACTCGGTACTGTTTGATCACGTCCAAGGACAACTCGTGCGCCGGCAAGAAAATCTGGTTCGCGTTGGGCACCACTTTCGTGGCAAACGTCTTCACAGCCTCGTTAAATGTCGCCGAAAACAACAACACTTGCCAATTTTTTGCGCTCATCTGTAAATGTTTCAAAATTTTCGTCGAGTCCACTCTGTGTCCGTCCGTGCCTAACATGTTGTCCGCCTCGTCAAAGACCAAGCAGTTTACTTTCGAACAGTCCAACTGTTTCTCCCGCATCCACCGCAACAACCTCCCCGGCGTTCCAATCACCACCTGCCCGTTAATCTGTTCTTTGTTATACCCGTCGTATTTCGGATCCGCGGTACTCGCGATCGAAATGTTCGTGTACTTCCCCATCCTTTGCATCACGCCGACGTTTTGAATCACCAATTCTCTCGTCGGACAAATCATCAACCCTTGCGTCCCGGGTTCGTTCACGTTCACCCGACTCAAAATCCCGAGCGTAAAACACGTCGTTTTCCCACTCCCGTTGTGCGCTTGCGCGATTAAGTTTCTATGCGGCGGCGTTAAAATCATAGGTAACGTCTCCGCTTGGATCTTCGACGGCTTCTCGAACTTCATCTCCGTGTAGAGACCTTGCAAGAGTTCCGCGGACAACCCGAGCTCGTCGAAGGTTTGCGCCGAGGTGTACTTCGAGTTCGGGTCCGCGACTTTAATAATCGCCTCGGTTTCAGCCTGTATAAAGAGAGAGAGAGAGAGAGAAAAAGAGAGGAAAGAGTGAGCAAAATGTCATCGCGTTCGTATCGAAAACCGCCGCGCTGCCCCTCTCGAGCACATCCGACTGATGATCGGAAGGAGAAAGTTGTCGCGCGTCTTCTTCTCGAGACATCACGCGTGCATCGATCTAAACCCACAAAAAAACAAACGAGAACGAGACGCGCGACATAAAGAATCGTTCAAATCGTACCTCCTCGTCGGCCCAGCTTTTCAATTGTCCGGTTTTTAAACTCAAATCCGGCGCGTCCACGGTGCCTTCTTTCTTCGTCCCCAGACGCAAATCCTCGCCTTTGGCTAATTTCTCCGCCACTTGGGCGACTTCGTCGAGGTGCGCGCCGGCTTTGACGTCCTCGAAACCGGGTGGCGGCGGTGGGGCGACTTCTTTTTCTTGTTTGTTTTCGCTCATATCTTCGAATAGTCTGCTCGAACGGAGTGTTTCGCGTCGTTTAATCAAAGAGAGTCTAATCAAACAGAATCTCGATTAAATGTGTAATTGGTAAAGAGAGAGAGAGAGAGAAGAAACACACGCGTTTAATCTCTATACGATCTGAGATTAAAAGAACGCTCGAGTAGAAAAGCACTTCTCGAAGTCTCTCGTTTCAGCAGAGTTTTAAAAAGTAAAAGAAAAGCGAAAGGAAACTCTATGTAACGTCAACAAACTCAAGTATACCAAAGTGCGTTCTTGTTTACGAAGAAGAGAAAATTGGTAAGAGAGAGAGAGAGAGAAAAACACCCAATATATACATTTAGGGTTTTTTATCCATTAGGGTTTAAGAAAGCCTTAGTCTCTGGAAAACGTCGACGTAATCAGAGATAAAGACTGGAAAGGGTCCTCATTAGTAGCACTCGTTGAGACTGCTCTAGCTGCTTGTTTTTTCCACGACACAAACGCAGAAACACAAAAGCAAACGAAGGAGTGTTTTTTCTATACGATGGCAACAACATCTGTGTCGTTTTTATCGGCGCGCTCGAGTGCGAGCGCGCGTGGGAAGACGACCACCTCAAAATCATCATCATCGTCCTCGAGAATTACGTCCGAGCAAACGCATCATCGTTTAAAGAAGACTACGAAGAGGAGCACGACTAAAACGACCAAAATCAGAGCGGTGATGACGCCACCAGAACAACAACGCGTATTCACGCGAGATTTAAAACGCCCGGACGAGAACGGGAGATACGGCGGCGTGTACGGAGGAAAATACGTCCCGGAAACGCTCATTCCAGCCCTTCTCAATTTGGAACGAGAGTACGAAAAGCTGAAAACGGATCCCGCGTTTATAGAAGAGTTCGACCAAGTCTTGAAAGATTACGTCGGGAGAGCGAACCCGTTATACTTCGCGGAACGCTTATCCGAGAGGTACAAGAAACCGGACGGATCTATGCCGCATATTTATTTCAAAAGGGAAGATTTGAACCACACGGGTGCGCATAAGATCAACAACGCCATCGGCCAAGCGATATTGGCGAAGAGGATGGGGAAGAAGCGCATCATCGCGGAGACGGGCGCTGGGCAGCACGGAGTGGCGACGGCGACGGTGTGCGCGAGGTACGGGTTGGAGTGCATCATTTATATGGGCGCGGCGGATATGGAGAGACAGAAGTTGAACGTGTTTCGCATGCGATTGTTGGGCGCGACGGTGACTCCGGTGAGAACCGGGACGAGCACGTTGAAGGACGCGACGAGTCAAGCGATTCGAGATTGGGTGACGAACGTGGAGACGACGCATTACATTTTGGGCTCCGTGGCTGGTCCTCATCCGTACCCGATGATGGTCAGAGATTTCCACTCGATGATTGGTAAGGAAGTGAGAGAGCAAGCGATGGAAAAATGGGGCGGGAAACCGGACATTTTGATCGCGTGCGTCGGCGGCGGGTCGAACGCGATGGGTTTGTTCCACGAGTTTGTGAACGACGAGGACGTGCGTTTGATTGGCGTGGAAGCTGGCGGAGAAGGTATTAATCTCGGACAAAAACACGCGGCTACTTTGACGTTAGGGAAACCCGGAGTTTTACACGGTTCGTTTTCGTATTTGATCCAAGACGAGGAAGGCCAAATCATCGAGCCGCACTCAATTTCGGCGGGTTTGGATTATCCAGGCATTGGTCCGGAACACTCGTTTCTGAAAGATTTCGGGAGAGCTGAGTATTACCCGGCCACGGATCAAGAGGCGTTGGACGCGTTCGTCTTCACGTCGAGGTTGGAAGGCATCATTCCGGCGTTGGAAACGTCGCACGCTTTGGCGTACTTGGAAAAGTTGTGCCCGACGTTACCGGACAAGTGTAAGGTTGTGTTGAACTTTTCCGGGAGAGGCGACAAGGACGTCACGCAAGCCGCGAACTTTTTGAACATCTCCGGCGAGGTTGACATTTAATTTTAACAATCATTTAGTTTGTTTGTTTGTTGTTGTTTGGGCGATTGAGTTTTTGGAGAGAGAGAGAGAGAGAGAGAGAGAAGCGAAGAGAAGTTTGAGAGATACTTGTATGTTTTGTTCTTCATTTTAATACAAAAAAGATGCTCAAGTTGAACTAAATATGTGTTTCATCTCCTCCTTTTTACGCCCAAACGTCGTCCTCGTTATCGATGTAATCGTCTATGTCGCAATACGCCGGTGGCGTTTCGAACGTATTTCTTGCCGCTACCGCTCCTCCGCCGTCTCCTCTATTCTTTTTATTTTTCTTCTTCAACAAATTTCGTCGTCGAAAGCCGTCAAAGTCACCCCACCCGTCGTTCCAAATCGACCGTTTCTTCTCCGCGGCTGATTTCTTCGCCGCGCTCATGGCCGCATTCGCCGCTTTCAACTCTCTCTCGGCTTGTTCGAGCTCTTTTTTCGCCGTCAAGGCTTTTTGGTCCGCTTCCAATTGCTCTTGGAAATCCACCGTTTGCGACTCTTTCAAGCGCTGCGCGAGGCGATCGTAGTTGTTCCATTCCGCGGTTTTCGCTTGATGCGTTTTCGTCGCTTCCTCCCACGACGATTTCTGTGGCTTGTAGCTTTCGATGGTATATTTCACCTCTTCGTATTTTACGCCAGTAGCGGCGGCGCACGTGCCCAAGTTACAGTCGCAAGCGACGATTTTGTTCTCCGCGAGCCAGTCGTTGAAGCCTAAATTCGAGACGTCGTCTCGGACGATCAACGCGATGGCAGTACCACCCACGGATGTTTCAGTTGGATAGTATTCGTTGAAAAACGTCCAAGCTAACGCGTGATCGTCCAAGGGCAGAAATACCGGTCGTCTCGGGTTGTGCTCGTGACCTGGAGCGACGGCAAAAATGTTGTACCCGCTCTTGTAGCGTTTCTTCAAGTCTTCCACAAACTGCCACGTGTTCGTTTTGACGTTGGAAAAGAGCACCGCGGGTACCGCGCGATCATTCAACGCTTCGTCCGCGGCTTGGATAAAGGTATCTTTGTCAGAGTCTTCCACGATCGATAACAACGGGTATCCACCTTCTAAAGCTTTCTTGTAGGAAATAGAAGGAACGGAAACTACGTCCGGCAACTTGCCGCCTCCGGCGTAATCCGGGACGGTTTGGTACTCCGTTTTACCTTCGTTCGTGGAAATAGGGGTGGATGCCCATCGCGAGCCGCATCGATTGGCAAGTTCGCACTCGCTTCGCAATTCGGCGTTGACAAAACCGTTACCACCATTCGCGGAGAGTTTTGCCGTGGCGAACGAAATCATGCCTCCCGGCGACGAGAAGTAGCCCGAACCTTGCTCGGAGTATTCATCGGTAATTCGACTCGCGTCGCGCATTTTGAACGGGTTGCCGGAAAAGACTCTCGCTACGCCGGGTAAGCGAAGCGCACGCATGAGCGTCGCCGATTCTTTGGCGACCGTGGCGACGTTTTCAGGGAAGTTATTCGCAAAGACATTCACTGTGAAATACAGAGGATCCACCGTTTGTTGGTCGTATTCAGTCTCGGAAGACGATGCAGACGGCGCTTCCGCGTCAAACGGTGATCTATACTCGCTCGGATTCGCGCCCCAGTTTCCTCCTCCACCACCACCACCACCATCGTCTTTATTCTTTTTCTTGAGCAACTTTCTTCTCCCGAACAAGTTTGAAAACATGCTCTTCTTCGGCGCGACGTCCGCTTTCATTTCCGCATCTAACATTGCCAGTTCTTCTGCAGATAAAGCCGCATTTTTATAACTTTTCGATTGAACGATTTCTTCAACGACGCCATCTTTCAAATCAACCTCACCTTTCAACGCGGCGTTCGTAACTTCGTCCACGGAAATGCTCCCGTCCCCGTCCGTATCCATCTTTGCAAACGCGCCTTCATTCACGACGGCAACGTCTATACCATACGCGGCTTGTCTCCGAACTGGGGCCGGTACATGAGCAGCTTTTCTCGGTGCTGGAGCCGGCGCTGGTGGTGGATTGAACCTCTCTATGGGTTGGTATCGTCTCGTTTCCTTCGTCAACACGTCCCACGTCAACGTTCCGTCGTCTCTCAATCCGAGCACCTCTTTCTTCTTTTCGCTATAAAATCTCAACCATGTGCTCACGGCAAGTCCACCCGCGCTCATTTGTTTCTTCATGTCTGAATCTTTTTCGTCGTCGGATAACTCGGCCGACCACTTGATTGCATCCGCGACGCTCGTCGACGTCGCCAACGCTCTCGTCTCTCTCTCGCCTGCGTTTTCGTAATCCTCTCTCACGACGGGAAAGTTCATCATCGGCGATAACGATCCGTACTTTGCGTCAAATCTGCACGAGTAATGTTCCACGTACGATTCCAATAAGTGTCTCGTCTTATCCGCGCAACTCGCACCTTTCATTGTCCCGGTCCATTCTTTCTTCTTCTTCTCCATGGAATCCTCGAAATCTCTTTTCAGCTCCGCCGCTTGCTTGTTAAACAAAGCCTCCTCGTATTTCTGCCTCACGTCTTCGGACAACACCTCATCGATGGACCCTTCTCCTAACTGCTCGTCCAACTTATCAAAAGCGCTCTTCGCGTCCTCGTACTCTTTAATCGCGTTATCGTACTCTCTCGGATTGGAGTACGCGTCGTCCAACGTTTCGTCGTAGCCGTCGTGCGCGGGAAACGAATACGACCTCTTCTTACTAAACGGTTTCGAAACGTACCTCGACGCTCTCACGCTCGCTCTCCCAACTTTCCTCGCCGCGTTTTTATGCGGCGTCGACCCGAACAACGTCGGCAACACCAACAGCGCGAAACATATCGCCGCGAACGTCTTGAACAGTTTCGACAGATCAGACCACGCGTGCATCTCCTCGCGCTCTAATCCGTCCGATTTAATCGGTGCTTCGTTTCCTCCACTTCCACCGGGAAAACTCGTATTCGCATTCGTCGCATTCCTCTTCTTCTTTTCCTCCGCAAGTTCTTCTTCGTGCGGATCGAACGCCGGGCCGACGTGCCATCGCGCGTTCATCTTCGGCGCCACGGAGAAGCTTTTCGTTCTTTCGTTCGCGCCGGTTCGCTGGTTCATCATCGAAAGCAGCGGGTAAGGAGTGTGTCAAGTTGTGTGGTGTTTTGGATTACTCTTGGATTACTTCACGTAGGGTTTAGTGGCGTAAGCGCGCCGCGAAGCGAAACGCGACGAGAAGGTGAGTATTCGTATTCTCTCATATATTACGTTCAGCGATAGGGTAATCGTGGTGCGTATTGTTCATCGACCAGGTACACGTGGGGTCACCGTTTACACTTTTGTTCTTCTTCTTCTTACATTTACAAGTTCAATCGACGATAGCGCTCGCTGGCGAATTGACTACTCCCGCTACTACTACTTCTACTACTTTCGTCGCCGCCGATACTTCTTTCGGCGTTCTCGCCAACGCTGCTTCCTCCAGTTGTTTCGTTTTGTATTTTTCGTTTGTTTTTTATGTCGAGTTTGATTTTGCCAAAGTACGCCTCGGCGTCGCGCCAGGCAGCCGTGCCGCCGTGTTCGCTCGAGCCGGATTGAATCATCTCGCGGATGGCGTCCAGTAAATGTTGGACCGTTTCCACGTCCACGGCTTTGCACGTTTCGATTTCAAAAAAGTACAAGTGTTTGTTCAAGACGTGCGCGTAGAGTCCCAAAGATTCGCCAGGAGAGACGCCTAAAGCGCGAGCGGCTTGGTTGGCAATCTTCAAAGCTTTGTTGAGACATTTTTTGACGCCTTCGCTGTCGCGGATGGCGGTGGATTTGAGCGACCAGAAGAGGTGCGCGCAGTTCGCCGCCGCGGCGCACTGATCGGCTCGGCGAAGCAGACGGTTCGCGAACGTCGCGCAATGGTGGACGAGCGCGTCGCGGTTTTCTTCCTCCAAATGAACGCACGTTTGTAAAGCGCCGATGAGGTAGGTCAAACCGCGGTTTTGCGCGCGCGAATCGGAAGATAATTTTTCGTCGAACGTTTCAAACGCTCTTTCGAAGAACTCGTAGGAAATGTCCGAGAGTTTCGCGCTGTCCGCAAACATGCCGGCTTCGGACCAGGCGACTAAACCGCGTTCGGCGCATCCTGGGATTTCAGAAAACCGTTCCGCGGATTGGTGCGTGATTTGTAACGTCTTCTTCAAAGTCGTTTGGAGATGTTTTTCGAAAATTTCGAGTTCTTCGAGCGTGCGCTTAGGTTTGTCCTCCTCCATCAGTTTTCCGGCGGCGGCGGCGTCTTCGTCGTTCATCTTTGCGGGCGGGTGTTGTTTTCTCTCCTCTAATTCTCGCTCGCTCAGTAACTCTTTCGCGAATCGCATGGACGAATAACACAACGCCGGCAACGTGAAACGCATGCGCTTTTCTCCTCCCGAAAACAAAGTGACTTTCGCGAGTTTCAACAAGTGCAACTGCGAGTCCCAATCGTTCGGGCAGTGAATCTTATGCAGCAACTTTGCGACATCCATTTGTTCCTCGGCAAATTGCGCGTTCTCTTCGTGCCCTTCATCGCCGTCGCTGCTCTTCTTATTGTTGATGTTTCCCCGCGTTTTTCCTCTTCGTTCTTCTCTCAACGACAAAGCGTCCAACAAGTCGCCGCTTCCTTTCATCGGCGACTCCGTGTTCAAATCCGTCATCTCGTACGATTTATTATCGCTATCCCGTAAAAGCGGCGCGATGAACTTGAACAACGTTTCGACCGTCTTCACGTCGCTCAGAGGTTTTTCTGATTTCAAAACGCCTCGAACGATGGCCAACGCGCAGTCTCTCCCGGCCGTTTCCGGATTCAACAATTTTAACGCTTTCGGAAACGCGTGTAAAGACAACGCGACGTCAACCGTGAACGTTTCCAACGGTATCGCGAGTAACTTTACGAGCGCAGAGACCGCCCTTTGATCGCGAATGTATCTTTGTGGTGACATGGACAAACGCGTTTCGTCTTCGCTCGTCACGTTGTGCGCGTCGAAGGCTTTCGCCACGCCCAACAAAACTTCGTTCATTTTATTCACGTCGTTCGGATACTGCCTCAACGCGAAATCCGCGATGGAGCTGTATATCTGCACGATCTCTAACGCGGACATCTCCCTGTTTTCGTTCGCAATCTCTTGCGCGCGGTTCAAAAATATTTTCACGCAATTTTTCTCGTCAAACTCCGCTCTTCTCGTCGTTTTTTCTTCCTCGCTTAAATCGGGTTCGTCTAAATACGAAGACAAGCGCTCGCTCAAACTGGTAAATATCGCGGACATCTGCACCGTTGGCTTTAACGAACACACCGCGGATAAGAAATCATCGCACGTCGCTAAATGATACTCCGATGGAAACGCTTGCGCCAAAGCAATCATTAGATACGGCTGCGCCACGTCGTCTCGGCAATTCACAATCTGCTCCAACACTCGCGGCAACACGTTTTCCGAATACGTTTCAATATCCACGCCTTCCAACTGAGATAATACGGTTAAGTTTTTCCCGACAATATCTCGCAATTCTAACCGTTCTTTTTCTCTCCTATCTCTTTCCAGTTGCGTGCTATCGATGATACCGCGAGACGTCGCAAATTGCTGGTGTTGCTCGTACCCGTGACCGCTTCCGCTCCCGTACGCCTCGCTGTTGTTTCCGTGACCTTCTCCTTCCCCTCCTCCTGTGCCTCCTCCTGCTGCTCCTCCAGGCGTCGCCGTTCCACTTCCACCACCACTTCCGCTTTGTTGTTGTTGTTGTTGTTGTTGTTGTCTGTTAAACCTTTGCATCCTCACCCATAACTTATTCATCTCCGTAAAATTACTCAAAGTAAACTCGATGGAATCCTCCACGGTGCCTCCGCCGCTTTTCTCCAACTCGTTCCCAGTATCCGGCAACAACCCTCTCCCTTTCACCGTTTGCGCTAAATACGCTCTCAAAAACAACCCGTGCACGGGATGTTGACACCCTTTCGCCATCTCCACCAAATCTCTCAAAACGTCCTTCGCTTTCCCTTCTCTCGATTCGACGTACACGCACCCGACGCACACCAATAAATACAAGCGCGGAAGCACGTTCCCGGCGTGTTGCACTAACTCGTAGAGTTCCATCGCGGATCTCCCGTGTTTCTCTTCTTTATTCACGAAAAACTCTCTCAAAAACTCCAGCTCGAACGCGATGTTGTGCCACAAATCGTAATACCGTTTCGGCGAGAGTTGTCTCGTTCTCAACTCGCCGAGCATAGCGGAGGCGTTTTTTAAGGAATCTCGCAAATTGTTCTCCTCGATCGCACGTTTCATGTGGAACGCGTGTTTCTTGACCACGGATAAAGCGTCTTCCAGCCACACGTTTTGTTCTCTGTTTTCCGGTGACAAACGTTCCTCCTCTTTGTCTTCCCTCGTCTTCCTTAAGGCGTACAGGTTTTCCTCTCGATGATGGATTTCATTTCCACCCGCGCGATGATGATTTTCTCCCTCATTAGCTTCCCCGTCGCCCGCGCTTCCTCCTCCTCGTACTGAGCTCTCGTTCTCGTTCGTCGCAGCTCGTTGGCTGCTGTTGTTGTTGTTGTTGTTGTTGTGACTCCCAGAGGCGAAGTAATAATACTCCGCGGCAGAGTTCGTCGCCGATACAGCGCCCATGAACGAGGACGAGTCCATCTTTACAAGTTGTTGTAGTTGTTGTTCTGAAGAAAAAGAATAAGAGCAGAGACGTAATAGGAGTAAGGACGAAGCACTTACACGAGTAAGGAATACGCACTTACAAGAGTAAGGAAGAAGCACGTGCGAAGCCAAATTTGAGTACGAAACACAGACTTAAACCCTAAACTGTTAGGAGTACGAATGCCTCACTCGAAGAAAAAATCTCGAGAGAGCGAAGTAAAACCTTCAGAACAGATACACTTAGCGCACGTATAATACGTTTAATAAAGAGAGTAACAAATACTAAAAAAGAAGCGAAATGACGACGTTCACGCGCGTGGTGAGCAACAACAACTCGTTTTTGTCCTCGAGTTTAGGAGGAGGAGGAGGAGTATTCTCAGGAGGTGAAAGAGGACGACTTTTGATGCGTTCGCGGGGAAAACATTATTCGACGACGATGGATAACGAGAAGAAGATGAAGATGAAGACAACAAAGACGACGACGACGATGGAAAACAACAACGCAAACGAACACGCGGGGCAAAGAAAAGAAAGAAGCAGAGGGACGACGATAAAGAGGAAAAGGAATTCGAGCGTCACCTGCAAAGCAACAACCAACGCCTTCCAAAACAATCACTTTGTGTTTTCAGCGGAAGCACAAGCAACCGGAGGAGGCGCAACCAAGCTCTGGTCGGGAAAC
>Ga0209505_1001239_pt1 | contig 18188 bp, 15 predicted proteins | sample COGITO_mtgs_1103_2_FD_184794 | JGI IMG/M metagenome (GOLD analysis project Ga0209505, IMG submission 184794) | Pelagic marine microbial communities from North Sea - COGITO_mtgs_110331 (SPAdes) (version 2) | ecosystem: Environmental > Aquatic > Marine > Epipelagic ... | reverse complement strand
TTCTTTCAGCATGAGACCCAAATTGTTTTTAGCTCTTCTCCAGGGGGTGTCTGCAGATTTATAAACTATATGACACAAATCATTTAGCCTTCCAGGATGTGTTTTTTTATTTTTCATCCAAAGTTCCCTGCTTTTTCCTCCCTTCCAATTTAAAGTAGTAAATCCTAAAACCTCGACTTTCACAGAACATCTTTCGAGAGTTCTGGACAAAATATCCGCACAGATAGCTGCAATCGATATAGGTCTTCCTCTCATAGAACCAGAATTGTCTATTAATAAAGTAACCACCGTATCCTTAAACTCGATATCTTTTTCTTTTTTATAAGATAGAGAATTAAAAGGATCCATAATAACCCTCGGTAATTTAGAGGCATCTAAAATACCTTCCTCCAAATCAAAGCTCCATGACCTATTTTGTTTTGCAAGAAGCTTTCTTTGTAATTTATTAGCTAGTCTAGATATAAAATTTTGAAGGCTCGATAGTTGTAAATCTAAGTTATTTCTTAGCTTTTTAATTTCATCTTCCGTGACCAATTCTTTTGCATCAATAATTTTATCAAATTGGTTTGTGAAGACAGAGTATTTTCTGGGATCCCCATCCTTCAATGGTTGCCTTTGTCCTTGGGGAATATTTTCGTCATCACTTTCCTCAAGCATAGTTTCTTGTTCACTTAAACTAGGATCAAATTCAATTTCAGGAACAATATTCTCCATATCAAATTCTTGATTTTTAGACTGTTCATTTTGTTCGTCTTCTAAAGACTGTTCTTGATTTTGGCTATTATCACTATTTTCTTCATTATTTTCATTTTCTATATTCTCTGGCTCATTTTTTTCATTTTCTATTTGAAGGTCCTGAAGAATAGAAGACATCAAGGAAGTATATTCTGTCTGGTCATGCAAAGATAAATTGAGATCCTTAATTTTGTTAGATATGTTTTTTTCAAATAAATCATCCCATTGTTTAAAATCTTCTTTTTTACTTTCTTGGATTTCTAGATTCATCATATTTTTTCTTAAATAAGCTTCAAATGCATCGGCAATAAAATTTTGTGAATGGACATCACTATCCATAATTTTTTTTTGATAAAAGTTATTTAAGTTATTTTCAATTCCTATGTATTGATCTGATCCTATTTTTTCATATCTAATTTTTTCGGCAATTTTGTATAAGCTTTTACTAACCGTTCCTTTTGGCTCATTTTTTTTAAAAATAGCCTCATCACTATGTCGAATACGAAGAGCCTCTGAATCTGCATTCGCTCTAGCTTCTAACATTTCTTCATGGTTGTTTATTGAAATAATCTTGGGTGCAGTGATCTTATCTAATTGCTTCTGATCTTCTAAAGATATGGATTTTCTTGCTATAGCTTTGGCAGTAGAAAAAACTGCATTTTTAAATTTTTCTAGTTCTTGATTATTATCCATTATTTTTCTCTACTGATTTAGCAGTAGAAGAAGTGTTTAATTCACTACCAAAGCATCGCTGATAGTATTCTGCAACAATGGAGCGTTCTAGTTCGTCACATTTGTTTAAGAAAGATAGTTTAAATGAATGAGGAAGATCTTTAAAAATATTATAATTATCTGCCCATGTAATCACTGTTCTTGGACTCATGACTGTAGAAATATCCCCATTAGCAAAACCTTTTCTTGTTAAATTGGCAACTTTCACCATATTGCTTACTAGTTTTTTTCCATCCGCAGTATCTAAAAATTTACATTTAGATAGTACAATCTCAGCTTCTTTTTCAGGTGGTAAATAGTTCAGTGTAGATACAATATTCCATCGATCCATTTGTCCTTGGTTTATTTGCTGAGTTCCGTGATAAAGCCCGCTAGTATCACCCAAACCAATAGTATTGGTTGTTGCAAATAATCTAAATTGTTTATGTTGTTTAATAACCTTGTTTTTGTCTAGAAGGGTAAATCTACCATCTGTCTCTAAGACTCTCTGAATAACAAACATGACATCAGGTCTACCAGCATCATATTCATCAAATACTAATGCGACAGGATTTTGCAAAGACCAAGGAAGCACACCCTCTTTAAATTCTGTAATTTGTTTACCATCTTTTACAACAATTGCATCTTTACCTATCAGATCAATTCTACTTATGTGGCTATCTAAATTTACACGGACACATGGCCAATTTAAGCGTGCAGCTACTTGCTCAATGTGAGTTGATTTCCCCGTTCCATGAAAGCCTTGAATCAAAACTCTCCGATTATGAGAGAAGCCAGCCAGAATAGCTAAGGTCGTTTCTCGGTCAAAAATGTAGCTATCGTCAATTTCAGGAACGTAGTCATTTTTTTTAGAAAAAGCATCAACAGTCATCTCACTATCGATATTAAAAACTTTTTTTACTGAAACTTTTATATCTGGTTCATTTTGAAATGTGGGGGTGGTACTCATGCAACCTCAGTGTTTTTGTTTATAGAATTGTTTAAGAAAGTGTAAGCAAGGGTAATTTCTTTAAGCTTTTCCTCATATTGTTTATTGCCGGCATTAATATCAGGATGATATTTTTTAACAAGCTTTTTAAACTGAACTCTAATATCGCTCCAATTTACTTCTGAATTTAACTCCATTTTTTTTAAGGCTATGATTTGAGTAGGACTATATCTGCGACCAGAATAGGAAGAGGAGTTTTTAAACTTATTAATAAACAGCAACTCATCCTCAATAGCATTGTTCCAAAGTTTTTGGAAAAAAGAATCTTTATTACCAAATTTTTGAGTTTTTTTATGAAATGTTAAGTCGTCATACATAAAATTTTCTATAGCAGATTGGGACATTCCGTCAAAAAAATCCCATTTTTGATTGTAAATTTTAATATGATCTTCACAAAACCAAAGAAAAGAATCTTCATTTTTGCTTGGAGCTTTAAATTCCCCGATTTTATCACACAGCTCCCAATCACATTCTAATTTTTGCTTATCAACATATTCTTTGTGGTGGTCAAAACAGTACCAATGGTACTCTTTATTTTTTTTATCTTTAATCAAAACTTGTTTAAAAGCACGTTCTTTACAAAGATATTTTTCACAATTTTTTTTCATAAGCGGTAAATATTGATACTATAATAAATTATATAAATATGGAAAAAAATTTTGCTACTATTATTGAAGATAAAATAAAAGGATCTCTTGGATTAAAAAAAGTGAAAGTTGTTAACAATTCTCACCTACACCGGCACCACAGCTCCTCTCCCAAAAGTGGGAATAGTCATTTCCAAATAATACTTTCTTACCAAGAAATGGAAGGTATGAGTCGCATTCAGGTTCATAAAAAAATTTATTCGGAGTTAAAAGAAGAGATGAATGATTATGTCCATTCTCTAGAGATTACGCTGGAGGATTAGAGTTTTTACTGGGAAGAGTTAGATGTATTTGTGTAATTTGGTTTTTATTTTTATTAATTATCTCATAGATTATACCATCGAAGGAAAAAACCTGACCAACATTTGGAAAAGATTCTGTTTTATCAATTATATAACCTGCAATTGTAGAGGATACATTGTCTGGTATTTCAATATCTAACTCTCTATTAATATCCCTTATATTAACATCGCCCCTTATTTTATAAGATCTTTCACTAGTTTTTCTAATCCCAATTGTAGAAAAGTCTTTTTCGTCAAAAATGTTTCCTACAATTTCTTCAATAATGTCCTCCATCGAAATTAAACCCATAAGCTCACCATATTCATCAACAACAAAAGCAAGCTTTTCTTTTCTTGCGATAAATTCGCTTAATTGATCTTTTGCCTTTGTAGTTTCTGGTATAAACCATGGCTTGATCAAATTGTCTTTAATTTTAGAGATATCTAACTGGCCATTGTCATTTAAATTAGTCAGAACATTCTTTGCATGAATGAGTCCTAAAATATTATTAGGATTTTCTTCCCAAACTGGAATTCTACTAAAAGAGCTTTTTGCAATAGTAGAAAAAAAATCCTGTTTATTATTCAGATCAATGGAATAAATTTTTTTTCGGTGAGTCATTATTTTTTCCACTGTAATTTCTTTTAAATCCAAAATGGCATTGAGCATGTCTCCTTCATCCTTGAGCAATCTTCCCTCATCCTCATGCATATCAATAATATTTCTAATATCCTCTCGTGCCGTTTTGGAAGTGGTCTTGTTTTCCATGTCTATTTGCATGATTTTAAAAAAAAACCAATTTACAAATTTTACAAATAGCATTACGGGAAAAACAATTTTTAAAAAAATAGATAAATATTTTGCCATACCTAATGCAAATTTCTCAGGTCTTAATAGAGCATAACTTTTTGGCAAAACTTCTGAAAATATTACAATGAGCAAAGACATTATAATAGTAGAATAGATAACCCCTTTATCACCATAGAATTTAATTAGGATTGCAGTTGCAAGTGCTGAAGCTAAAATATTTACAAAGTTATTTCCTATTAACAAAGAGCTAATTAAATCATTTTTCTTATTGATTATATTCATTAGAATTTTAGCTCTTTTGTCACCTCGAATAGATAGCTTGTGCACTTTGCTCTTTGCAACTGAGGTAATGGAAGTTTCAGATCCAGAAAAAAGGCCAGATAAAATCAGCAAAAAAACTACTGCGACAATAGAAAAAAAAATATTTTCAAGCATTCTTCAGTTCATTTTTTACAAATGGCATCAGTGTTTTTTCTAGAGTAGTTTTATAAATAAATGCTTTTCCAATTCTTTTTAATAATATTAAATTAATATTTTTTGAGTTATTTTTTTTATCTTTTTTCATAATTTTAAAAAAATTATTTAGCTGATTATTTTGTATATACCTCTTAAAAGAATCGTTTAGACCTAACCTTTGGTATAAATCTTTTATAGCTTGTAGTTCTTGATTTTTTAAAAAATTTTTCTTATGAGAAATTGTTGATGCTGCCATCATCCCAATAATTACTGCTTCACCATGGTTTAGTTTGTTTGAATATTTTAAATGAGATTCTAATGCATGTCCCAAGGTATGACCAAAATTTAATATTGCTCTAAGACCTTTTTCTTTTTCGTCTTTACCCACAATAATAGATTTACTTTTACAACTGATCTCAATTGCCTTTAATATCGACAAGGTACTGCTTCGGTTAATAATATTTGCCCCTTCTTTGCACAACCATAAAAAAAACTTTTTATTCATAATAAGTGAGTATTTTAAAATTTCAGCAAAACCAGATACCATTTCTCTCTTAGGTAGTGAGCCAAGAACTGCTATATCGATTAATACAAACTTAGGATGATAGAAAGTCCCAATCAAATTTTTGCCATAAGTATTATTTACCCCAGTTTTGCCACCAACGGAAGAATCTACTTGTGATAAAAGAGTAGTAGGAACCTGAATAAAATTTATTCCTCTTTTAAAAATACTAGCAGCAAATCCAGCTGTGTCTCCCACAACACCACCCCCTAAAGCAGCCACAGTATCATTTCGATCAAAATTATGGATCGTTAAAAAATTTAAGATTTTGTTAACTTCTAGTAAATTCTTATTTTTTTCTCCAGATGGAATATTAATAATAAAGCACTCATTTTTTTTAGGGAGCATTTTTTTAATGCTATAAAAATACTTATTAGGAATTTTAGTGTTTGTTATAAATAAAATTTTTTTTGATTTTGGACAAAATTGTAAATAATTTTTATTAAAATTTTTTAAAATATTATTACCTATAAGTATTGGGTAAGAACCACTTTCCGTTCGAATATTAATTTTTTTTGGATAGTTCATATTTTTTTTTAATTTCACTGGCAACTTTTTTTTTACTTATGTTAGTTGCTTTGATTTTAATATTAGCCAATTGATAAATAGGAAATCGTTTCGTCAGAATACTAGTAATTGAACCTTTTAGGTCTTTGTAATCTAGCATAGGACGAATATTTTTAGAGATCTTCATTCTTTTTACAATAGTCGAAATATCAACATCAATCCATACTGATATAGATTTTTTTAAAACAATTTCCCTAATTTTTTTGTTTAAAAAAGTTCCCCCTCCAAGAGCTATTACCTTCTCATCTCCATTAATTAACTCAATGCATATTTTTTCTTCAATTTTTCTGAAGTAGTTTTCTCCCTTATTTTTAAAAATGTCTGGGATTGTCATATTTAACTTTTTTTCAATTTCTAAATCTGTATCATAAAATTTTAAGCCCAGAATATTAGACAGCTCTTTTCCAATAGAGCTTTTTCCCGAACCCATCATTCCCGTTAAAACTAGGGTATTATTCATTGATATTTATTATTATATAAATTATTAACATATTTTAGACTTAAATTTTTATATACTAAATTTACTAATGTTGAAAAATAAACTCTTCTGGCAAGTAATTTTACTTACTTCATTGATCCTTGGGTCGATAATTTTTGTAAATTCTTTAGATATTTCGCCTCCTTCCAAACAAGTAGAAAAAAAATTACCTAATGAGAAAATTTTGGAAGTTGTTAAATAGAGCGATCTTTTTAACCATATTCTTAATACCTATATTTTTGCAGCCATCCTTAGCTGATGTGAAGGATATTTGGAAACAATCCCAAAATATAAAAAAAATTGAATCTAAATCTGCTTCTGAATTTGGTAGTCAGCAAGAATTACCCCCGACTACAATTAATCCAACATCCCAACAACAGTTGGGCACTTCTGGTATTCAAGAAGTGAAAATTAAAAAAGAAACGAACGAAGTTATTTTTGGAATTTATGATCCTGCAACAACTGGTATATCAGTGAATTTTTGGTCTGGAATTGACAGCAAGTTATTCCAAGGTCTTTCGTTAGATTTGTTAAGTGGTACAAATAGCTTTGCAACAAATTACACAATTAAAAAAATTTTTTTTAGTAAAGTTAATCTTTCAGAATTTGACGATAAGGGAATCTCTTATCTGAACTTCATAAGCCTTTTTCTTGCGAAGCAAAAAGATATAGATTTAATAGACTCGGTCATCAATCAAAATAACTTACTTTTAAATAATGAAAAATTATTAAATTATTTAATTAACGATAACTTTGCATCTTATGAAATTAAAAAAACTTGCAAATACGCTACACAGCTAGGTGCGGAGATCTCAAATTTTGAACTACAAAAGTTTAAAGTCTTTTGCTTAGTTCAGGCAAAGGAAAACAGAAAAGCATTAGCACAACTCGAGCTAATGAAAGAAGCTGGCTTTAAAGACAGTTTTTTTGTACAAAAAATAAATTATTTGCAGGGAATGCTACTGTCTAAAAAGGGAATTGAAAATACAGATAGTTTGCTGAATATTCACTTGTCCATTCTATCTGACCCTGAGTTTAATCCTAATTATTCTATTTTTAAGAATAATTTAAATAAAAAAAAATATTTTTTTAAAAGTCCCCTTATAGAAAAAGTTATTGATAAAAATAATACTTTAGAATCTGGATATACTACCGAAGATGAATTTGAATTAATTAAATTTTTAGAAAGTGGTTCTGACGCAAATATTTTTCCTATTGATAAACTCCTTCCTTTTTATAAAAAAATAATTTTTGGAATAGATGATTTACTTAGCCCGCTGGAAACTTATTCAAAATATCATCCCTCCAAAGGAAGAGCCCTATTATATCAGGCTATTCTTTTGACACGAGATCCAGAGCAAAAATTAGCATTTATGCTAGAGCTCAAAAAAAACTACATTCAAAACAAAACTCCTGTGCTGGCAAATGCTTTGTATTTCCAATTAGTTAAAAACATTAATAAAAAATATTTAAGCAAAGACTTGTTAAGTGAAATTCAGACATATAATGAAAATAGTAATAAAAAAATTACTAGTGTAGAGACAAACAATGCATATCTCCACACGTCTGATGCAATTTCTTTATTAGCTGAAAAAAAAATAAACAAAAAAAAAGTGAAAGTTTTAAATAAATTTTCTAAATTAGTGGCAAAAAACAAATATCAATTAAATGAAAAAGATCTTGCCATGATTTATTTGTTGTCTGAAAAAAAAATCTCACTTCCTGGAGAATTGAAAAAATCTTTAAACTCAGAAGAAATTTATATTCCTAATAAAATTTATAATTTATTGGAAAAAAATCAGCTGGATTTGGCGACAATAGAATTATTAAAATTAATTAAGAACCTTAAAGAAAGTAAAGATTACGTTAGAGATTTCAGAATAATAAACAAGATATTTGATCGATTGGGTCTTGATCTATTAAAAAATGATTTTAATAAGTACGAGCTTTTAGTTAGCTAGTTTTTTTTCTAGCCTTCTTTGATGCAAGACCGGCTCTGTATATCCTGAAGGCTGTTCCATTCCTTTAAACACCAAATCACAAGCTGCCTTAAACGCTATAGAATGATCAAAATTAGGTGCCATGGGAACATAGTGCTTGTCAGAATTGTTTTGTTCATCAACCACTTTTGCCATTTTTTTCATTATTTCCATCACTTTATCTTTTGTGCAAATTTGGTGATGCAACCAGTTAGCAATATGTTGAGAGGAAATTCTCAAAGTAGCTCTGTCTTCCATTAAACCGATATTATTAATATCTGGGACTTTAGAACATCCTACACCTTGATCAATCCATCTAACTACATAGCCAAGTATACCTTGGGCATTATTTTCAATTTCTTTATTGATTTCTTCTTTAGACCAGTTGGGTCTGTCTGCCATAGGAATATTTAAAATATCATCTATGTTTGCCTTGTCTCTTGACGATAATTCTTGCTGTCTCTCAAAAACATTTATTTTATGATAGTGGGTAGCATGTAATGTAGCAGCAGTAGGGGAAGGAACCCATGCACAATTAGCTCCTGCAATAGGATGACCTGCTTTTTGGTCCAACATGTCCTTCATTCTATCGGGCATTGCCCACATTCCTTTACCAATCTGAGCTTTTCCTGAAAATCCACAGCTTAATCCTATATCCACATTCCAATTTTCGTAAGCTAACAGCCATTTAGATTTTTTCATTTCACTTTTAAAAATCATTGGTCCTGCCTGAAAAGAGGTATGCATTTCATCTCCAGTTCTGTCTAAAAAACCAGTATTAATAAAAGCAATTCTTTTTTTAGCCTGCCTAATACATTCTTTTAAATTCACAGTAGTTCTTCTTTCCTCATCCATAATTCCTATTTTTACTGTATTGGGTTTTAAGTTTAGAACTTTTTCTACGTGAGTAAAAATTTCATCTGCAAAAGCAACTTCCTCTGGACCATGCATTTTTGGTTTAACTATATAGACAGAGCCAGCTCTTGAATTAAGCTTATTTTTTATGTCATGAAGTGCACAAAGCGTAGTTATGAAAGCATCCATTATTCCTTCTGGAATTTCAGATCCATCATCTAATAAAATCGATGGATTGGTCATTAGATGACCTACATTTCTTAACAAAATTAAAGATCTACCGTGAAGACTAATTGGATTGTCATTTGTATCTAAATACTTTCTATCCGAATTTAGTTTTCTTATAATTTTCTTTCCGTTCTTTTCCATTTCAGCTTGAAGAGTTCCTTTTGCTATCCCAAGCCAATTTCTGTAGCAATTAATTTTATCTTCAGCGTCTACTGCAGCCACAGAATCTTCTAAATCCATAATAGTTGATATTGCTGATTCAATGACAATGTCACTTATATGAGATGGATCATCTTTTCCAATAATGTGTTGGGAATCTATTTGCAGCTCAACATGTAAATAATTATTCTTTAATAGAATAGAACTAGGTTTATTTTTGTCTCCCACATAACCTATGAATTTTTCTTTATTTTTTAATTGCGTTTTAGATTGATCAGATAGATGAATAGTCAAGTTTCCATTTTCTATTAAAAATCCTGAAACATCTTTCCAGTTACCTTTGTCTAAGGGAGCGATTTGATTTAAAAAATCTCTTCCACTGTCTATGACTTTTTTCCCTCTTTTTGGATTGTATGATTTTAATTTTTCACAACCATTTTCATCGGAGATTGCATCTGTTCCATACAGCGCATCGTAAAGACTACCCCATCTTGCATTTGCTGCGTTTAATGCATACCTCGCATTATCTATAGGCACCACAAGTTGTGGGCCTGCAATCTTAGAAATTTCGTCATCAACATTTGCAGTTTCTATTTTAAAGTCTTCCTGCTCATCAACAAGGTAACCAATTTTTTTTAAAAAAATTTTGTACGACTCAAGGCTAAAATTATCTTTATTATCAACATGCCAAGTATCCACACTCTTCTGAAGATCGTCTCTTTTTTTTAAGAGAGACTTATTTTTTTTAGCCAATTCATTTGAAGAGGAAACAAAGCCTTTCCAAAAAATATCTTTGTCTATCGAAGTACCTGGAATAATTTCATTACTAACAAAATTATATAGGTCCTCGTTAATTTTGGTTTTTGCTACGTTAATAAAGTTTGATGTCATTTTTTGAAGGGCTAAAATGGACTAAAAAGTCAAAAAGTCAATTTATTTAAGATATTAAAATTAATTCTATTTAATTGCAGGTATCAATTAATTGTTATTTTTGTTTCATGTATATACAATAATAAAAACTTATATTTAATTAATGCAGTATTTAGACTTTGAAAAAGAGCTTGAGCAGCTAGATTCCAACATAGAGAATCTAAAGAATCCTTTTGAAAATACGGGACTGTCTTCTTTAAATAATGAAGAAATACAAAAAGCACAGTCCGAAATTGATAAAAAAACGAGTGAAATTTATCAAAGTCTTGATGGATGGAAAAAAACTAAAGTTGCAAGACATAGTGAAAGACCTAAGTCGAATTTTTATATTGAAAATATTTTTGAACATTTTCAGCCCATCTCAGGAGATCGGTTGTTTGGTGAAGATGAGGCTATCATCGCCGGTTTTGCAAAGTTAGAAAGTCAATCTGTTTTGGTTTTGGGCCAAGAAAAAGGAAGTGATACAGAAAGTAGATTAAAAAGAAATTTTGGCATGATGCGTCCAGAGGGTTACAGAAAATGCATTCGTTTAATGAAATTAGCTGAAAAATTTAAGATTCCAGTAATAACTTTTATTGATACTCCAGGTGCTTATCCAGGAAAAGGAGCAGAAGAGAGAGGTCAAGCAGAGGCAATAGCAAAGTCTATTGATTGCTGTCTTTCAGTTTCACAACCAATTATATCGGTAGTGATTGGGGAGGGTGGATCCGGCGGTGCCATTGCACTTGCTACTTCCAATAAAGTTTTGATGCTTGAGCATGCTATTTATTCAGTTATTTCTCCAGAGGGATGTGCTTCTATTTTATGGAAGGATGCATCTAAATCAAAAGAAGCAGCAGAATCTATGCAAATAACTGCACAAAATTTATTAGGCCATCAGATAATAGACGAGATTATACAAGAGCCGCTTGGAGGAGCCCACAGAAACCCCCAAGAAGCCGCGATACACATCAAGCAAAGTTTAGTAGAAAATTTAAAGTCCTTTTCTGAAAAAAGCGCAGATGAAATTCTGAAAGAAAGAAAAGATAAATTTCTATCCATTGGTACAAAGCTGCCAGAGGAAACTAATATATTTAACCACGAAAATGCAATGTATTTCTCAAGAAAAAGTTTTATTAAGAATAAAAAAGCATTTATTATTTTAGGAGCTTTGATTTTAGTAGGTACTATAATGTGGTGGTTATACTAAAGATCCACAACACTGTTTGAATTTTTTTCCAGTCGCAGGACACTTTTCATTCCTTGAAATTTTTTCTTTAGGATTGCTAGATAATAAACAGCCTTCAATTTTATTTTGCTCTAATGCTTTATCGCTAGGTTCGTTCTTATTATTAGTTTCATCTAAAGATACTTCTAGATTTGATAAGAAAAGTATTAAATTTTCTTTAATTTTATCTAATAGATTTTGAAACAATCCAAAGCTTTCTCTTTTGTATTCATCTAGAGGGTTTTTTTGACCATACCCTCTTAAACCAACAGACTGTCTAAGCTGCTCTAAATATTGAAGGTGATTTCTCCATTCAAAATCTAAGTTTTGTAAGAATATTTTTCTCTCAATATCCTGATTGTTGATATCTGTTATTTTATCAATTCTTGATGCTCTTTTATTCTTAAAATTATTTTCTAAAAGCTCTACTTTTTTTTGTTTTGAACTTGAAATAAAATTTTTAAAATCAAGATCGGACATTCTAATTCCACATACTCTTTCAATCTTATTTTTAATATTTTCTTTTCTTTCATTATCTTCTTCTAAATTAGTGCTCTGCAAAAGTATGTTATCAATTATTTCTTTGAAAATGTTATCTACAATAGAGTAAATATTTTCGGTTTTCATAACATCTAATCTTTGTTCGTAGATAACTCTTCTTTGGTCACTCATCACGTCATCAAATTGAAGAATAGTTTTTCTAATATCAAAATTTCTTGCTTCAACTTTTTGTTGAGCTTTTTCAAGAGCTTTATTAATCCAAGGATGATCAATCGACTCCCCCTCTTTGAATCCTAATTTTTGCAACATATAGTCAATTTTTTCTGATCCAAAAATTCTCATAAGGTCATCTTCAAGACTTAAATAAAAAATAGTTTTTCCAGCATCTCCTTGTCTTCCCGACCTACCTCTTAATTGATTATCTATTCTTCTACTTTCATGTCTTTCAGTTCCTATTACAAATAACCCTCCTGATTGGATGACTGCCTCCTTATCTTGTTTGTGTAATTCTTTTTCAGATTCGTTATTAGTTGCATTCTTTAATCTAACGTCTAGATTTCCCCCCAACTGAATATCGGTTCCTCTTCCAGCCATATTTGTTGCAATAGTTACCGATTCAGGACACCCAGCTAATTGAATAATTTCAGCCTCCTTTTCATGCTGCTTAGCATTAAGGACACTATGTTTAATCCCTTCTTGTTTTAATATATTGGATATTTTTTCTGACTTTTCTATACTAGTTGTGCCTACCAAGACAGGCTGCTTATTATTACGAGCTTCTTTAATATCTTGCACAATTGCATTTAATTTTTCTTTCTCAGTTCGAAAAATCTGATCATTTAAATCTTTACGAGACATCACTACATTCGTGGGAACTTCAACTACATCCAGTCTATAGATGTCATAAAATTCTTCTGCTTCTGTTATGGCGGTACCCGTCATCCCTGCAAGTTTTTTATAAAGTCTAAAATAGTTTTGGTAGGTAGTAGATGCGAAAGTTTGATTTTCACTTTGAATAGGAACTCCCTCCTTGGCTTCTATTGCCTGATGCAATCCATCTCCATATCTTCTTCCCTCCAACACTCTTCCAGTAAATTCATCAATAATTTGAACTTGATTATCTCTTAAAATGTAATCTTTGTCTTTGATGAATAAAATATTTGCCTTAAGAGATTGGTTAATATGATGAACAAGAGATAAATTGCTTGGATCGTAGAAGTTACTACCTTGTAAAAGTTTCATCTTTGAAAGTTTTGATTCAACCGAATCGATGCCAGAGTCTGTTAGGTTAATATTCTTATCTTTTTCATCAACCTGGTAATCAGTCACCTTTAGCTCTTGAACAAGCTTATTGCATACAAAATAATTAGAAGAGTCTGTTTCGGAAGGACCCGATATTATTAGTGGAGTTCTAGCTTCATCAATTAGAATGCTGTCAACTTCATCTACAATGCAGTAATGAAAATCTCTTTGAACCATCTCATCAAGAGAAAGTTTCATGTTGTCTCGCAAGTAATCGAAAGCAAACTCATTGTTTGTTCCATACACTACGTCACAATTATAAATTTTTTTCCTATCTTCGTCTTGGACATTTGCTGTTAAACAACCAACACTTAACCCTAAAAACTGATAAATCTGACCCATCCATTCCGAATCTCTTTTTGCTAGGTAGTCATTTACGGTTACGACGTGAACCCCTTTTTCTTGCAAACTGTTTAAGTATACGGGAAGAGTCGCAACTAGCGTTTTTCCCTCACCTGTTTTCATCTCAGAAATTTTTCCCTGATGTAAAATAATTCCACCCATCAACTGAACATCAAAATGCCTTTGACCAATTACTCTTTTACTAGCCTCACGAACTGCTGCGAAAGCTTCAGGCAAAATTATATCGAGGGTATCTTTATCTTGGAGTCTTTTTTTGAATTCATTAGTTTTATTTTTTAGCTCTGTGTCAGATAGTGCTGCAAATGACTCTTCTAGCTTATTGATCTGCTCAACTGCAGAGTTTAAAGCAGAAATTTTTCGCTGGTTGGTGGAACCAAAAATTTTTTTTAGAAAATTTAAATTTTTCAACATTTCTACTTAGGTTTTGCTTAAATTATTAATAGTAAAGTTTGTATTTCTAACTTATAAACCACTTCTTTATCAAATTATTAATTATGGCAATAAAATTTAGTGAAATTTTTGGCATTAAAGGCCAGCAAGGCAAGACCACTCAAGACCTTCCAGTAATAGAAGGAATGGAGTTATCGACTGCTTCTGCGGGTCTCTATAAAAAACAAAGAGATGATGTTTGTTTTTTTTATTTCAAAGAAGGAGCTAATTTTGCAGGCGTTTATACAAAATCTTCAACCAAATCTCACTGCATTGTATGGAATCAAAGCATCACATCAAAAAAAATCAAAGCTCTTTTTGTAAATACAAAAAACGCAAACACTTTAAATGGACAGCAAGGTTACACGGCCATTAAAGAACTCGCTTATTTAATTTCCAGAAATAAGAATATTTCTCAAAAAGATATTTTATTTGCTTCAACGGGGGTAATTGGTGAAAAATTTCCTCTTCTTAAAATTAAATATTCTATAGACAAGCTAATGGAAAGATCGGTAAAGCCTAATAAATTTGAATGGATTGGTGCAGCTAACGCAATAATGACAACAGATACAATTTCCAAGATGGCCTATGAATCTTTTGATATTAATAATAAAAAAATTAACATTTCAGGAATTGCAAAAGGATCTGGCATGGTTTTTCCTAATATGGGAACCATGTTTGGTTTTATATTTACAGATGCAAATATTTCCCCCTCTGTGTTAAATTATTTTTTAAAAAAGAATGTAGAAGAAACTTTTAATGCTATTTCAGTGGACGGCGATACGTCAACCAATGATATGGTTTTGTTATTTTCCACCAATAAATCAAAAAATAAATTAATAACAAATAAAAACTCTCCAGCAGCAAAAATATTTGAGCAAAAATTAAAAATAGTTATGTTGGATCTTGCAAAACAAATTGTTGCCGATGGTGAGGGAGCTCAAAAATTAATAACCATTAACATAACCAATTGTAAAAATAAAAATTTAGCAAAAACTATTGGATTTTCAATCGCGAATTCCCCTCTGGTAAAAACAGCAATTGCAGCGGAAGATCCTAATTGGGGTAGAATAATGATGGCGATCGGCAAGGTTAGTCCTGATATAAAAATAGAAAAAGTGTCATTGAAAATTGGGCCAACTTCAATTTTTAGAAATGGAGAGATTGTAAAAAATTATAAAGAGTCAGATGTAAAAGAGCACATGAAGAATAGAGAGATTTTAATCCATGTGGATATGAGATCGGGTAAAAATAATTTTTCAGTTTACACTTGTGATTTGACTAAAGAATATATTTCAATTAATGCAGACTACCGAAGTTAGTTGTGAAGATTGTATTGGTATCCTCTTGCATTTTACTTAAAAAAAATAAAATTTTAACCACCAAAAGACCTGCAGATAAACCCTTTCCTCATTACTGGGAATTCCCTGGTGGAAAATTAGAAAAGGGAGAAAGTTTTTACGATGCCATTATTAGAGAGTTAGAAGAAGAGTTGGGAATTAAAATTAAAAGCAAAGATCTCTCAATTATTGACAATGTCTCACATAGCTACGAATTAAATAGCATTGTTATAATGGCTGTTTTTTGTATAAGAAAATGGACCGGAATAGTGAAAGCTAAGGAGGGGCAGCAAATCCAATGGTTAACTGCAGCAGATTTGTGTAAGGTAAAATTTTTAGAAGGTAGCAAATCAATACTAGATAAAATTAATGCAAACTTATATGGATTTAATCATGGGTAGAATTAAAATTTTTTTTTTAGCCATTCTTTTACTGTCTGTGCTAAATAGTTGCTCAACCATGAAACTTGAAGAATTTAAATTAAAGAAACCAGAGTTAAAACTAGAGGAATATTTTTCTGGCAAAACTACTGCAAGAGGTGTTTTTGAGGATAGGTTTGGAAATATAAAAAAATCTTTTATTGTTTACATAGATGGAACTTGGGATGGAAAAACACTCATTTTAAAAGAAGATTTTATTTATGATGATGGAAGTAAAGAATTTCGTGAATGGACGATTACCAAAGAGGGTGAAAATTTCTATACAGGTTTTGCAGATGGAGTTATTGGTAAAGCTTCTGGATCAACTAGTGGTAATGCTTTTAATTGGAAGTACACATTTAATTTGCCAATTGGATCAAAAAAAATAAAAGTTAATTTTGATGATTGGATGTTCCTGCAGGATAAAAATTATTTGATTAATATCGCAAAAATTAATAAATTTGGATTTAATTTAGGAACTGTTATTCTTTTCTTTAATAAAGATTAGTTCTTGGGCTATTAAATTTATGATCAAGTATCAACTCAAATGCGAATGTGGAAAAGAGTTTGAGAGCTGGTTTAGCTGCTCCAAAGAGTTTGATAGGTTAGAGAAAAAAAACTTGCTTAGTTGTATATGTGGATTTTCTAAAAAAATTTCCAAACAAATTATGTCCCCGCAAGTAGTGAGTAGCAAAAAAGAGACTAACGATAACCAGCAAAAAAAAATCTATCAAAATGTTCAAAAAAAATTAACAGAACTTAGAAAATATGTAGAAAAAAATGCAGAATATGTAGGAGATAATTTTGCATCTGAAGTTCGCTCCATTCATTATGATAAAAAAAATGTGAGAAATATTTATGGCAAAACTAGCCTAGAAGAACATAAAGAATTAATCGAAGAGGGGATAGAAATTAATTCTATACCTTGGGTAGACAAAACTGACAGTTAGCTTTTTGTAAAGCAGGTCATGTAATTGACAGAAGGATCATTGCTTAAGGACCATTTATTAAGAATAGGATTAAAAGTAACTCCCTTAGTTTCCTGGTGTATTAACTGTTGAGTAGATACGTAGTTAATCATTTCCTGAGGTTTTACAAACTTCTTCCAATCGTGCGTTCCTATAGGTAACCACCTTAAGACATACTCTGCACCGACAATCGCAAATAAATAAGATTTAGGATTTCTATTAATTGTTGCAAAAAATATAATTCCATTTTTATTTAAAAGTTTTGAGCAGCTTTCGATAAAAAAATTAACATTATCAACATGCTCAATCACTTCCATACATAAAATGACATCAAATTTTTTATTTTTTATTTCTTCTGGAAGTTTATTTAAATATTGAATTTGCAAATTTGTTTTTTGCGCATGTACTTTTGCCACCTCAATGTTATTTTTAGAAGCATCAATTCCTGTAACTTGTGCACCCAATCTGGCAAAAGGCTCACATAACAAACCTCCGCCACAACCAATATCTAAAAGTGTTAAGTTTGAAAATGAAAAATTTTTATCAAGGTTCAATGAAAAGTGAGAGGAAATTCTGTCAATTAAGTATTCTTGTCTTACAGGATTGAATTTGTGTAAAGGGGAAAACTTCCCATTAGGATCCCACCACTCAGAAGCCATATCGGAAAACTTTTTAACTTCTTGCTCATTAGCTGTTTTTTTATTCATAGTCTTTTGTGTTATTGCTTATTTTTATTTAGCAGAGTAATTATGTTAAAAATATACTTTATATGTCTAAAATTGTAATGAAATTTGGTGGTACCTCTGTCGCAGATACAGATAGAATCTCACATGTTGCTAATATAGTTAAAGCAAAAATTGATCAAAACCACAAAATTGCAGTGGTAGTTTCTGCTATGGCCGGCGTTACTAATGATTTAATTCAAAAATCTAAAAAAATTTCAGATAGTTTTCCCGGCGATGAATATGATGCTCTTTTATCTTCAGGCGAGCAAGTTACTGCTACGTTGTTAGCGGCAGCTTTGCAAAAAATTGGAATTAAATCGAGATCTTGGCTAGGATGGCAAATACCTATTGTGACTGAAGGAGATCACAAAAACAGTAGAATTATTTCGGTTAATTCAAAAGTATTAAATGACTGTATAGATCAAGACATTGTTCCAATAATTCCTGGATTTCAAGGTCTGACAGAAGGTAACAGAATTAGTACAATCGGTAGGGGTGGTTCGGATGCATCTGCAGTTGCAATTGC
>Ga0209505_1001220_pt1 | contig 18314 bp, 10 predicted proteins | sample COGITO_mtgs_1103_2_FD_184794 | JGI IMG/M metagenome (GOLD analysis project Ga0209505, IMG submission 184794) | Pelagic marine microbial communities from North Sea - COGITO_mtgs_110331 (SPAdes) (version 2) | ecosystem: Environmental > Aquatic > Marine > Epipelagic ... | reverse complement strand
TTGACCTTTTTGATTACGACCCTGTAGCTCGTAAAGCTGGAGTCGGAATTGTACTTTCGGAGGCGTTTCGCGGTAAAGGATTAGGTAAAATGGTCCTAAAAGCTTTCGATTCGTATTGCTTTAAGACGCTCGGGTTGCATAGTCTTTATGCTCATGTTCCCATGAATAATGATGCCTCCATACAATTGTTCGAACAAAGCGGATATCGTGCGGTTGGAACTTTAGAAGATTGGGTCTGGTTCGACGGTACTCATCAAAATGCACAACTCTTTCAAAAATTAGTTTCATGAGAAAACTGATGGTGATTACAGTAGGCGTGGTTATTCCGGGTCTATTGCTAGTATTGGTTTGGAAAGGCTATAATGCGGTTTTCGAAGCGAATGTCAATCCGGAATTGGCACCCTATGAATTATATGTAGAACCCGGAACCACATTGGAAACAGTATATGAGGCGTGGTTTGAATCCGGCCTATTACTTCAGCCGGAAGGTTTTTACTTGATTGGTAAGAAAAAGGGATTGGATACGCTCAATACGGGACATTACCTCATCGAGGAGGGAATGAGTAGCAATGGAATCGTAAATATGTTGAAAGCAGGGTTACAGACGCCTGTGAAGGTAAGTTTCAATAGCGCTAAGAACCTAAGCGATCTCGCGGACCAATTGAGTCCTCAGCTGATGGTCGATGCAGCTGCTCTCAATGAAGCATTGCAAGCACCCATGGAAGGATGGGAAGGGCCTTTGAAGCAAGGCGCTTTTTTACCCGATACCTATGAGTTCTATTGGAATGCCAGCGCAGAGACTGTTGCAAATAAGCTTTATCAGAATACCATTTCATTTTGGACGCCTTCGCGCATTCGTCAGGCAAATGAATTGGGCTTGACGCCAGGGGAGATTAGCACATTGGCTTCCATTGTAATGAAAGAAAGCAGTAAAGCCGACGACCGTCCGAAAGTGGCTCGTTTGTATTTGAACCGATTGGTAGCAGGAATGAAGTTGCAGGCAGATCCTACGGTCATCTATGCTATACAGCAAGAAAATCCTGCTGCAGTGGTGCAACGTGTTTTGCGAAGAGATTTAACCATTGATTCGCCGTACAACACGTATAAGAATGTAGGTCTTCCCCCTGGACCTATTTGTGTTCCCGAGAAGGCAGCACTATTAGCTGTATTAAACGCGCCTTCGCACGATTTTATCTTCATGTGTGCAGATCCCGATCAACCCGGTTACCATGCTTTCGCACGTGATTATGCAAGTCATTTGGAGAATCAACGCAAATGGACGAATTGGCTAAACAGCCGAAAAATATATAGATAGCTAATTTTTATTGCTTAAAGCCTGCTTCGGGCTAAAAAAAACACCCCCGCATTCTCGAGAGAAGTGCGAGGGTGAAAAAAAGAGTTGGTTGTTGTATTACTCTACAATCAAACGTTGAACATCTGTTCCAATAGGAGTAACGGTCTCAACAAGATACATGCCTGCCGCCCATGAGGAGGTCTCTATAGCAAAGGTCTGTATTCCAGAAGTTCCATGAACCGTGCGTTGTTCGAGGATTTGTCCCTGTGTATTCCGCACAGTGATTATCACATCTGCATCGCTTTGGAAGCTGATTGGTAACTGCGCAATCCCTGAAGTAGGGTTCGGGTGGATGTTACCAACACCAATGTTTTGTTCCAATTCTTCTTGACCAATCACATAAATTCTATCGTTGTCACTGGTCTTGTAGAAACAGAAATCGTCAATAGCCCATCCGGCTTTATTAATAGTCTCATCAGAGCCAAAGCGGAATCTAAAGATGGCATTACGCGCTGTATCAACCGCCAGGTTGATGGTGGCTTGTTCCCACCCATTACTCACACCCGTCCAACCTGGTTTGAAGATGTCCAATGAAGTAACAAAACTGGTATTGAACCACGTCGCACCGAAGAGGTTTGTACCTACAGTATGCCAGGAGATACCGCCATCAAAAGTGACATCTACGGTTCCTCCATCATGATAGATTTCGGTTGAGAAAGCATGCATGAATTCGTAGGTATATGTCTGACCTGAATCTAAGCGGAATACTGGTGTATAGAGCGCTGAAGAGTCGCGTTTCTTGTAATTAGAGTCGAGATCAGTCATCCATGCATTCGAACCACTATTTGCAGCAACTAAAGGTGCAATACTTGGCGTCCCCACTTCCCAAGCAGTTAGCCCGTCCTTGACGAATGCATTTAAGGTCAACCATGGTGATATGGCGGGGTCATCAAAATTATTACAGTAAGAACTATCTACAGACATAATGATCTTATCTAGAACAGTAATATCTGCACAGATTTGATCATCACTTGGATCATTATCTGGCTTACTGTCTGGACGTGAAGTGCGTACACAAACGTTGTAAAGTCCACTTGCCGGGCTAACCCAATCTTGATCAAATTCGTACCATGCTGTTTTTCTTGGTACCAATGGCGGATTGAAGACTACCTGCTCCGGGTTAGACCATGTAGTTCCACCATCCGTACTAAATTCCACCAAACAGCTGTCAAGGACTTTCGCACCTGTATTTTTAATCAGGGTCTTCAGGTGATTGTTCTGATCAGGTACAGGTAAGTATTCCACAGTGGTCACATTGATAGGTGCGGCACTGTTTTGTGGTGGAATGTAAACTTCTACTTTGTCTAAATTCCAACCGTCACTATTTCCTGTTCCCGATTTCATGCGTGCGCGAAGAATTAACGGTGCAGCAGAAAAGTTCCAGGTTGATAATGGCCAAGAAGAGCTTATCTGACCTTGGGCACCGACCCATGCATCGTTTACTGAAGAAGTACCCGTATTATACCAGTTGGTACTTACTACGTTCTGTGGATCCCAGAATCCAAGTGTATTCCATGTTCCACCTCCTTGGAATTCGATCAGTGCAACATCACCGGCTCCTAAATCAACATCGTGAACCAGACGTAGTTCGGCACCCGCTATAGTGTCGAAGCCGATAAACCTCGGGAAGTATAAGAATTCTTCAAGACCACCAGGTACATTCTGATTAGGGCGTGTAGCCATACCATTATTGTTACCTAGGGCATTAATCTGATCAACTTTCCATAAGTCTAATGCTCCTGAAACGAAGAATCCTGAAGAATCGCCGTCGTTACAGTTTTCGAAATCTTCTACAAATCCAGATTGAATGTATACTTCCGGCCAACCCGCACTCTTCACATAAGACGAATCGTTCCATGAATGGTTGTCATTTGATTTCGTAGTGTAGGCATGAACTTCAAAAGTACCTTTTGGCCAGGCAACAGTGTTTGTGTTATCTGTTACTAGTACATTACCGCCTGCTGGGATAGAACCACTGTGGGTAAAGGTATATGTAGTGCTAACTCCTGCATTTGTACCACAGGTAGGGGTGACTGTATAGGTTACCGGTATATTGCTTTGGGCGTTCTTACCAAAGTTTCTGACTTTGAATTTTGCTTTCTTAGTCGCTGGGCCACCGACCATATTGATACGTGCTACTGGGTTTTCGATTGCGTCAACGCCAACATCGACATTAGCCTTGTCTACAATAACAATATCGTCGAACGCAATATCTGCAGCGACACCAAAACCGGACTTCTGTGCTATAAAACGAAGCTTAATAAGATTACCCGCTTGTGCACTAAGATCAACCTCGTAGAAAGACCAGTTGTCTTTTTCATCTGTGAGGGTAGTTGTATATGGCGTCATCGGATTCGTCCAGAAGTTATCTCCTGACTTGATCCACTGTACACGAATAGCTCCGATATCAGCTCCATACATATGGTGACGGAACTGAAGAACAGGCTTAGTCATGTTGCTCAAATCCAAACATTTCGATACAAGCGTTGCCGACGCTGGTGAAAGACCATAGTTACCTTCTGTAACTAAATAGTTTCCTTGTGCACTTTTATCGGTGATTGGACCTGAACCTATAGTTGGGGTCCATTCGTTACCTACCATAAATGCAAATTCACCGCTATTACCGGCTGGAACAGGCGTGAACACATCTAGTGGGAAACTACCGGCATTTCCTGCTGTGTTGTTTCCTGCAGTTGTTCCTGCACCATCAAAGTCTAATACGTAGGGGAAGGTCGAGTATGGCTCTTCATGCACAATTCTGATCGGCCCAATAGTATCGTTTGTTGCAACCGTATCACCAGGTTGTTCTGTATACACCCAGATGTCATAGATTCCGTAACCACTTAGGTTGGGTCCTGTGGCAAAGGTGTAGAAAGTTGAATCACCCGTTTCTAATGTCTTTTGGGTAATGTATTCTGTGTTAGTTTGGTTGGTTGTGGTTCCAGCCGTATTGGTGTAGTCAAATTCCCAAGTAACAGGAACACTATCAAGGCTGGTACACCCGTTATTTTGAATCCATAAATCAATGGTTTCGTTATTCGAATACGAACAATAGCCATTTTCAGGATTAAAGACATCACGCAGCGCCACTTCATAGGTTGGTGGTTCATAAATGCGTATGTTATCAATTGCGACATCACCTTTGAGTGAATTCCCTCTGTTCACAGAGAAACGAATGCGCGCATAGTCTCCTGTAATGTCATTCAATGCAACAGAATAAGTTTTGAAAGGATCAGTTGACTTCGTTTGTTGTTGACCGTCAATACGTGCCAAACCAGTATACGCTGAGGTATTAAACCCAGTATCCGCGGTAATGGCTAGGAAGTCGACGTGTGCGCCATACATGTGGTAGTCGAATTCTAGGATTGCACAGTTGTAGCTTCTCAAATCTAAACAAGGCGTTATAAAGTGTGCCTTATCATTCGAAGAACCTTGTTCAGCTTCTGTGTAAATATATTTTCCGCCACCATTTGGAGAAGCATCACCATCGGGTCCTGTTAAGTTCGTTGCCGTACCCCCAGTTCGAATAGACCATGCAAATCCTATGGTATTTTCGTTGGGTATGACTTTGTAATTTTGTCCATAAGGTGGATTCTGATCAGGGAAGTTACCGCGGTGGCTAACACCTGTAGCTCCTGTACCAGATCCAGCAACCCAGTATACGTTATTTTCAAAATCCTGATCGACAGGTAGCGTAGTTGAATATGGGAAAGAGCTTTGCGTTGTCGTTCCACAAATAGGAGGTAGTCCGGTATCTCTCCAGAATCTGTAAGCGAAAATGGATGCAGATTCTAATGGATCACGGACGACGTTGGGACAAGCACAATCAAAAATACGGACGTACCATTCGATGGTATCGTGGACACCGATATTGCCGAAAGTGTACGTATACTGCGATGAATCAGGACAATTGCTGGAGAACGAAGAAGTCATTAAAGAATCACTCCATGTGCTCCATGAGCTCGTAGAGTAATCATAGCGGCGCATGTAGATCCGCATACTATCAACACCAACATTATCTTTTCCCTTCACGCGTACAGATTGAGTCGGCATGTAGCGTGCGCCAATGGGTTTGGCTGGAACACTCACATTTACCCAATCCATAGTCGGTGGCTCTAATTCACAGGGTGCCCCTTCAACCATAAGATTGTCCACAAACCAGCCTTCTAGTGCTGAAGGTGATGGTGTACCCGTTTTATTTGACATGATGAAGCGCAACTTACAGTTGGCATAACCGTATTGCGAGTTAGTATTGTCGTAAGTTCCTAAATAGCTGCTCAAGTCAAATGTTTCGCGCGCCCACCAGTCAGATGCGGTAGTTGGCGTAGGTCCCGTTCCAGTGTTGGAATTACCAATAGTAGGTCCGTACCAATATGGGGTAAGTAGTTGTGACGGGTAAGATAATTCGTTAAACCAACCCTGCGAACTAAACTGAGGACTACCTCCTTGATAATGTGTGCTGGTTAAATTCACCCAAGTCGCTCCGTTGTCACGTGACATTTGGATGAACGCTTTTTGGATGTAACGTATTTTACAAATCTGGTCGAATGTCAACCTGACGTTGGTGTAAGTTACCGTAGTGAAGGCATCCGTTTCGAAAACAATCGAGTCATTCGCATAGATCTGCGTATGAAAGGACGCATTGCCTGTGGTCTTGATGTACGATGTATCGTTCCAAGAGCGCGTGGCGTTGGTGGAATCCGTGTTGTAGTTGGCGGCAATTGAGTCGGCACCTAAGGTTCCATCGAAATTTTCCGTGTAAACGGTGTCAATTGGCGGAGCAAATTGTCCAAAAACCGCTGGGGAAGCGAGGGCAATTAGGAGTACAGCTAGTAAGCTTTTCTTCATTTTAACGCGTTTGTGTTAACGTATTTTCAGGGTAGTTACAAATATATAAAAATGGGAATGCGCCCGACCTGAAAGTCAATAAAAGTGGCACTTTAATGTGCCAATGTTAAAATGTATTGATTGAGCTTATTTTACGTTGAAGTAAAATACACGCTCCTCCTCGAGAAAAAGTTCTAATAAATCTTCACGTTCCACGCGTCCAACACCCGCTGGCGTACCCGTAAAAATGAGATCGCCCGTCTTTAAAGTGAAGTATTTTGAAACATGGCTAATAATCTCATCTACAGAGAATAACATGTTTGTTGTGGAGCCGGATTGAACCGTATTTCCATTAATGTCTAGATGGAAATTAATATCCTGAATGTCCTTGCCAATTGTTGCAAGAGGAAAGAATTTTGATACTGCCGCAGATCCGTCAAAAGCCTTTGCTTTTTCCCACGGTAGTCCATTTTCTTTACAATGCGCTTGTACATCTCTCGCAGTAAAATCAATGCCTAAGGCAATTTCACTGTAATATTTATGAGCAAAACGAGATTCGATGTGTTTTCCCAATTTATTGATTTTGACTACGACTTCAATTTCGTGGTGCACATCGTTACTGTGCTCTGGTATGAAGAATGGATGTTTCTTTAGAAGGATTGCTGTATCCGGCTTGAGGAACACTACGGGCTCCTCCGGTATAGGATTGTTGAGTTCCTCAGCATGTTTCGCGTAATTCCTCCCAATACAAATGATTTTCATCGCCGACGTTTTACTATTTATTGAAATTTTTGAGTCGTATCGCGGTCAAAACCTTTTTAGTGTAAAGCGGAAAATCAGCGTTCTGAATCCAACTAAAATACCCTGGGTTTTCTTGCAATACAGATTTTACCGTCATGCCACGGTATTTTCCAAAAGTAAAAATTTCTTCATCCTCTTCGTTAAAAGCGATAAAGCCTGCGAAATCCGCAACACGCTGTCGGTTAGAGAAGTCCGATAGGAAATTCATGTCATTATCTAATTCCTCATAACGTTCGATTTGTGCTTTCAAGACTTCATAAGTTGCCAGCACATCGGCCTCCGCGGTGTGTGCTCCGTCTAAATTTTTACCACAATAAAATTTATAGGCGGCACTCAACGTCCGCTGCTCCATACGGTGAAAGATGTTCTGCACATCAACAGCTTTACGCTTACCCATTTCAAAATCGATGTCCGCGCGCAAGAATTCTTCTGCCAATAAGGGAATATCGAATTTATTACTGTTGTAACCAGCGAGATCACTGTCACTTATGAGTTGATGTACAGTCGCTGCCAATTCGTTAAACGTCGGGTCGTTAGCTACATCGTGGTCGTAGATCCCATGAACGGAGGAAGCACCAGCAGGAATGGATACCGTTGGATTCACCCGCCACGTATGCGTTTCTTCTGTACCATCGGTATGGATTTTATGGACACAGATTTCTACTATGCGGTCACTGGTAACATTGACGCCTGTAGTTTCTAAGTCGAAAAAACAGATGGGACGGGTAAGATTCAATTTCATTGGAGTACGCTTAAATTCAAAAAAAAGCCACCCCTAAGGGCGGCTTTATAAAGTTATAAATTTTGGAATTAAATCTCCCGATCTAAATCCCATGATTCTAAATATTCGGCCACTCGTTTTACGAACATGCCTCCCAGTGCACCGTCGACCACTCGGTGGTCGTAGCTGTGGCTGAGGAACATCTTGTGGCGAACTGCAATCATATCACCTTCTGGTGTTTCAATGACGGCAGGCTTTTTAACTATTGCACCTGCGGCCATAATGGCTACCTGCGGTTGATTGATGATAGGTGTACCCATAACGTTTCCAAAGGTTCCTACGTTGGTTAAAGTATAAGTTCCTCCGCTGATCTCATCAGGCTTGAGTTGGTTGTTTCGAGCACGGTTGGCTAGATCGTTCACTGCTTTTGTGATACCCAACAAGCTTAATTGATCTGCATTTTTAACGACAGGAACAATGAGGTTGCCGGACGGTAGAGCGGCTGCCATACCCACATTGATATTTCCGTGTTTAATGATTTTTGTACCGTCAATACTCACATTGATCATTGGGAAATCCTGGATGGCCTTAACGATGGCTTCCATAATTATCGGAGTAAAGGTTATTTTTTCTCCATGCTTTTTCTGGAATTCGCCTTTAACTCGGTTACGCCACAGTACAACTTTCGTCATGTCCGCTTCAACGAAGCTCGTAACGTGTGGAGAGGTTTGTACTGAATTTACCATATGGTCAGCAATGAGTTTTCTCATGCGGTCCATCTCAATAATTTCATCTCCCGATCCAACATTGATTGCAGGTGCTGCAGTTTTAGGGGTAGGAGCGGAAGCCGGAGCTGTAGGTACTGCGGCGGCTGCAGTTGGTGCTGCACTAGCAGCAGGAGCTTGATCTGCTTTCGCCTGACGTCCGCCTTCTAGATAGGCGATAATGTCTTTTTTAGTAACTCGACCCTCTTTGCCGCTGCCAGGTATTTGATCCAATTCCGATTGACCAATACCCTCTTCTTTCGCCATAGAACGTACGAGCGGTGAATAGAATCTACCGTTTGAATTTTTGGAAATTGGTGCACTGGGCTCGGGCGCGCTTACCGTTGCCACCGCCGCGGCTACTTGAACTTCTATTTCAGTTGCCGCTACTGCTGGTTCTGGTATACTCTCAGGCGCAGAAGCAGCTGTTGAACCACTGTCTTCACCTTCGCCTTCTACTTCTATAATTGCGATGGGACTGCCTACTTCAACAACACCGTTTACATCGACTAAAATTTTGACTAAAGTTCCACTAACAGGGGAAGGTACTTCACTGTCTACTTTATCGGTGGCAACTTCAACTACGCTTTCTTCAGCGTCAATGACGTCACCAACATTTTTCAACCAGTTCGTTACGGTAGCTTCTGCAACGGATTCGCCCATTTTGGGCAAGATTAATTCAAACTGAGCCATTGAATTTGGATTTTTCGGTCCTCGAATTTACGGCAAAATATCCCACTATTACTATTGCGCTAGAATTTGCTTAGTTCCCAGAGCTGGCGCAAATCGGACTTTAATTCTGCTTCTTTTGCATAGTTGGTAACAAGAGCGGATACACTTTGCGATACGTTCAAGACTTTTGGGATTCCGGTCGCGATATCGAAAATCGGAGGAGGGAGAATGGGTAAGTGATTTTTTGCCGCTGCTTCAGTACTATAGCCGACTAGAGTCGCTTTTCCAGCGATTATTTTTCCAGAATAAGTGAGCCAATTGATGTATCCTTTGGCGCGACCCGCGATGGCGGCAAGCGTCAATGAGAGCGGCAAAGTCAGGATAAGTAGGAGCGTTAAGGTGATGTCAAGCAGTCGTTTTTGTCTGCGGTAATTGGCATCCGCTACTTTGAATTGGCCTAAACCGTACGTCTCGCCTTGATTCAAACTGCTGTTCGAGCCCACGATATAAGGCCCACTGGTGACTAAGGACTTGACGTTAGTCTGAGTGCCCAATACACTCATGATCTGCATAAGAACGGAGGCCGGCCGAGCAGTGGATTCTACCACACATTCGTTTATGTTGTAGAGTTGAATTTTCGCCTCCAATTTTTCCAAATCCACTGCTCCATTGTCACTCGCCATATCCTGTAAGAAAAACGCAGGAACTATGCCATTTTCAGTCAGTAATTTTTGAAGTGATACCCTTCCAGCATCAGAGCCTAAATAGAGCATTCTAGGGCGTTGGACGGGCAGAGTGAATAAATGTTTTCCAGTGAGCAGACCAATAATGGAACGCCAAAGGATGAGCATAGTAATGCCTGCTAACCCCCCAAGAAGTAGAAGGGCGCGAGAGAATCGAAGTCCCTCTGGAAGCAACCCATAAAAGAAGCCTATTACTAGTGTGGCAATAGTCATAGAACGGGCGATTACAGCCGGTCGAGTATTCTTCGTATACACTCCACTTAAGGCAAGGGCAAGCAGCCAGAAGAGGATGTAAGATCCTTGAACGTAATAGGTGTAGGTATCTGGATACGAGCCGCCGTTTATAAAGCGATGGTTGTGTTCCCAATACGTTTTTAATTGGTCCAGGGTAAAGGCCAACAGTAGGATGTCAATGATCGGCGTTGCCGCACTTTTCGCGAGACGGGCTAACAATGCCAATCCGGCACGAAGGTAAATACCCACATAAATAAGCAACGTATAGGCGAGGGCAGAGGAGCCGCTGAACTGCTTTCTTGCAAAAATAATCATGGCTTGATAGAACATTTTAACGTAGTTCAGACTGCCACGCTTCGTACTTTCGCCTTTATAGTGAATGATCTGAGAATCACTGATGTAGTGGTTTTCATGGCCTGTTTTCAATAATTCGTAGCTCAGGTCAATGTCTTCGCCGTACATAAAATACCGAGGATCAAATCCACCAACCTCCCGCAATAAAGCGGTAGGAACCATCATGAAACATCCCACTAATATGTCGACTTTATGATTGCCATCGGGATCCAAATGACCCATGTGGTAGCGTGCAAAAAACGACGATTTTGTGAAAATTCTTGAGAGTCCTGTGATTTTCCACAATGCCGTCATCGGGGTAGGTAGACCGCGTTTGCTTTCAGGAAGGAATTGGCCCGTTCCATCAATACCCTTTATACCTAACCCACCCACCTCTGGGTGCGACTTTAAATAGTCAATACACACTTCAAGTGTATCTTCTTGCACGACGGTATCGGGATTGAGAATTAGTGTATAGGTTCCCTTTGCGGCCTCAAACCCTTGATTATTAGCACGCCCAAAACCGACATTTTCTGTATTTGCAATCCACCGTACCTCAGGAAAAGCTTTCAAGATGCGCGATTCACCGCTATCGGCACTGTCATTATCTACAACGATCACCTCGAAAGCATAGTCCGTCTTACTTCGGTAGATACTTTCCAAACACTGCGTCAAAAACTCTTTAACGTTGTAGTTGACTATGACTATGCTGAGAACCACTATTTCGGGAGACTTTGTTCGTAAGGAATACGCTGTTGAATGCTGCGTCCAAGCGTCACTTCATCGGCAAACTCTAATTCATCGCCGACTGAAATACCGCGCGCTATGGTGGTCAAATTGACATTGAAGTCTTTCACTTTTCGATAGAGGTAAAAATTCGTGGTATCGCCCTCCATGGTTGTATTCAAGGCAAAGACCAATTCTTCTATACCACCTTCTTTCAGCTTCTGAATCAAATGATCGATTGTGAGGTCACCCGGACCAACGCCGTCCATCGGTGAAATCAGTCCACCCAATACATGATAGGTACCCTGGTAGCCGCCTGTATTTTCTATTGCCATCACATCTCGCACATCTTCTACAACGCACACAATGCTAGAATCGCGCTTTGGGGAAGCACAAATACTGCAGGTTTCCGTGTCAGAAAGTGTGTGACACGTACCGCAAAACGTTGTGTTTTGGCGTAAATCGACTAAAGCGGCGGCCAAAGCATCTGTTTGCCCTTCAGGTCTACGCAACAAATGCAACGCCAACCGCAAGGCAGTTTTCTTACCTATACCTGGCAACCGTGAGATTTCTTCAACGGCTTGTTCTATTTTTCTACTGGAAAAATTCATCTGTTTCAAAAGTAAGGGATTGCGCATATTTGTGAACATGAACTACACGCTCTTTTTAATTCTCTTGCTTGCCTATGTAGGTGTGCTCGTTTTGATTGGTAAAATAACCTCGCGAGGCGCGACCAACGCAACCTTCTTCAACGCGAATAAAAACGCTTCTTGGTTGCTGGTAAGTTTCGGCATGATTGGCGCCTCGCTCAGCGGTGTCACTTTTATTAGTGTTCCTGGATGGACAGCTGCCTCAGGAATGACCTACCTGATGATGGTGCTTGGCTTTTTCTTCGGCTATTTACTCATTGCTTACGTACTATTACCCGTGTACTACCGATACAATGTGATAAGTATTTACAGTTTTCTTGGGGAAAAACTGGGGGCTTCCAGCTATAAAACTGGCTCTGCATTCTTCCTGCTTTCGCGTATAGTTGGTGCAAGTGCCCGTTTGTACATCGTAACCATGGTCGTCCAATTAATGATATGCGACAGCCTCCACATTCCCTTTCCCATTACTGCCATAGCCGTTCTCGCACTCATCGCACTTTACAGTGCGGCGGGCGGTATTGCAACCATCGTTATCACGGATACCCTTCAAACTGCATTCATGCTTATTGCAGCTGCATTGGCACTCTATTTTGTAGGTAGCGCTGTGGTTCCTGAACAACAAAGCATTTGGGATTATATTACCAAGAGTGACATGGCTTACGTCATCAAATCTGGTTCGGCACAAGCATGGTGGAAACAACTGCTCGGAGGGATGTCGATAGCTGTTGCTATGACCGGTTTAGATCAAGACATGATGCAAAAAAACTTGACGGTTGCGCGCCTAAAAGACTCGCAAAAGAACATGGTCTTGCTCGGAGTAAATTTACTTTTTGTGAATGCCTTGTTTCTGGCCTTAGGTATACTCTTGACAGATTATGCTGCACTCCAGGGTATTACTGCAACCGGCGATAAACTCTTTGCAACTGTCGCTACCAGTAGCGGTATGCCAGCGCTATTAGGTGCAGTGTTTTTCCTTGGGCTTTTGGCTGCTGCATTCTCTAGTGCAGATAGCGCACTTGCTTCACTTACCACTGCTTTTTGCGTGGACTTTCTTGCAATGAATACGAAGGAAGATTCTAAACGCAGAAACAAAGTGTATGTGGGGTTTATGGGAGTTTTACTCGTTGTAATGCTCCTGATTTATTCCCTGGAAGCGGACAGCATCATTTCCGCTTTATTTACAGCTGCTGGTTATACCTACGGTCCGTTGCTCGGACTTTTTGCATTCGCTTTGACGCAAAAGAGAAAGATTCAAGGTTGGGGAATTACCGGAGTAGCAATAGGTAGTCCTTTTATAGCCTACGCCCTAAGCCTATGGGCACCCCATTTAGGGTACACCATAGGTTTTGAGCTTCTACTTTACAACGGTTTAATCACCTACTTCGGCGCATGGGCATTGAGCCAACGTGCCTAGTATTTCGTGACTTTGAAGTTTTGTACTGAATTTTCAGTGGTCACCTTCACTTGATAGAAGCCACTAGCATATGCTCCTATATTCAGAGTAATGCGTCCAGCGATTGCATTGAAGATACTTTCTTCCATTAATGCACCATTCGTACCAAAGATTTGAACTAATACCTTTCCTTCTACCTCAGCCGTGTGTAGGTGAAGTATACCTTCCGTAGGGTTAGGATAGAGCACCATAGAAGCAGTGCCTTCTTCATCGAGCCCAATATTGGTATAAGGGACATTGATGCTGTCCAGGCCACAAGCTGTAGTAATCACAAGTTTCACAGTAGTAGGTCCATTTCCTGAAAAAGTGTGCGTCGGGTTTTGTGCATTTGAAGAATTCCCATCTCCAAAATCCCAGAACCAGGCGCTTGGTGTTGGCGTACTGCGGTCCGTGAATTGGTAGGTCAGCCCATTCGTGTTTTGCAATTCGAAATCTGCATCGAGCTTCGGACCAGGTACTAGAACAGCGCTGTCTGCTACGAAGGTATAGGCATTGTAGTAGATGTACTCAAGGTCGTAATCTGTTGAAATGTTTAGTGTTGCTGTATGTGCTCCCATTCCTATGAACGTCGAAAGTAAGCTCGATCCTTGACGGTTTAAAGTAAACAGACCATCGACTGTCGTATCTGTACTGCTCAAGTCGAAGTCGAACGGCGTGTCTTCACAAATGGGTGAAATATTCAAAGCAGCCGTAGCAGGAGTTCCAGAAGAAATGACCCGAATGTTATCTATGTAGAGGTTGTTACCGTATCCTCCGATTCCTTTGATTCGGAATTGTACAAAATCCCCATTAGTAGAAGATAGAACTACACTATCTGTGCGCCAATCGCTTGATCCGCCCGGAATGAATTGACTTTGAGAATTAGAAGCGGTCGCTAGATCACCACCGCCTTTTTCATAAACGCGTGTGAAAGTCGCTCCGCAATCTGTGCTCACCTCGACTAAAAGAGAATCGGCATAGGCGGTAGAATACGCCGCATAACTTACATCGAAATACAAGACGGGATTGTAGCCATTGATATCAAACTTTTCACTCAAAAGGCCGTCTTCAGCGCCGACAGTGGAGTAATTGAAGTAGTTCATATACATGACTTCACTTTTAGCGCCCGTGGGTCCAGTAACTTCTCCTTTGGTCCAGCTGGTGCTGCCGTCCGGATTTTCGGTGGTGAACGCAACTGTTCCATTACCTGTCCATGTTTCTACCAAAGGAAGCGTTTGTAGCGGACTGACCGTTACAGCATTTGCTAATACAATGGTATCTGCTCCATAGGAGTTACTCGCAATTAAAGTAATAGTATAGGCCCCATAGGCACTGAAACTGACCTCTGGGTTTTGTGAGTTGCTCGATGTTCCATTAATGAAACTATGCGAGGAAGGAGTGATCGACCAATTCCACGACGTTGGGCTTTTCGTGCTGAGATCAGAGAGTATGACACCTGTATTTAAACATGGTGTACCCGTTACAGGAACGAAATCTGCTACAGGAATACCAATATTATCCTCAATTTCGATAGCATCAATGGCCAAATCACTTTGGTAACTATCGCCGGTAATACCTTTAAATCTAAAGAGTACTGTATCTCCTGCAAAACTGCTGATATCAATAGCAACATTCTTCCAACTGTTACCTTGATTTCCGCTCTGTGTAAAAAGTGTCGTCCAGCTCGATCCATTAAAAATGGCGGCTTCTAGATCACCCTGGTTCGCACCGTTCATATGATATGCGAAACGCAATTCAGGGGAGATACTTCCAGCTAAGTCGATACATGGAGTATATAGCAACGCCTCTTGGAACTCGCAATTTCCTGAAGCTTCAAGGTAGAGGTATTTCCCACTACCGCCTGTTCCTGTTGTTGGTCCTGTACCACTCGATGCAGTTGATCCACTATTGGTACGCCAGTCGATATCGTCCTCTGTTCCATTTGTCAAGTTGATGAAATCGCCACCTAAATTACACACAGTTCCACCACAATTGGTATTCGTCCCACAATTTGAAAACCCGTCAAAATTCTGGGTAAAGGGCAATCCATAGAGTGAGGAATTGTAGTAATTAATGCTTTGGACAACAGTGTCATTCAAACTGTTTTGATCGCCGCTGAGTTCTGACCAAACCTTAAGCGTTTGGGCAGTCGTTCCGCTCCATGTAATGGGTGTCGCAAATGTGAAAGTGGTATCCGCGTAGGAATTCAGATTTCCAAAAAATGTATCTCGCACAGTCGTTGTCCCGAATGTCATGGCCACAGGTAATGTATCCAAAACTTGTGTAGAAGGATTGGTAATACTTATTGTTACCGGTTGCATCGGGTTTTGACAGGAGGTGATGAATTGCGGACTTAGTAAAGAGCTAATCCCGCCGTCTCTTGGCAGAGGGCAAGCGTTAGTGCCGGAAGGGAGTTGTACAGCGTAGGCACGTCTTCCCTCTACTGAGTTTATAGTACCACTCACGCTAAACCAGGTTCCACTAGTAGGTTGGTAAGGAATAATCATGCTGTTTGAAGTACTGTTGTACACGCTGTCCATGTAAGTTGCACCCAATATGTAAGCCGTGTAGTCTGTTGCTCCACTAACAGGGCTGAAAGAGATTTTTATACTGTCAGGGCAGGCCCAGTCTAGACTGAGGTTGGTTGGAGTATTGAGAATAACGAACGGTCCCGCCACAGTGGTGTCTGTACCTTGAATATTGCGTAAAAACGCATTTTTTGTTGCGACATTAGGCACATTCCAATTGGCTACTCGATTCCCTCCTGTGGCATTTAAGTTCACACTGGTCCAAGTCCCCATGCTGTCCGTAGAATAGTGCCATGTCAATGAGGTAGCGCCGTTCCAACGTACATAATTTGCGCCCGGTGTTAGCTTTGCATTTTCATGAGGGAATGCGATAGGGTTCTTTTCCATATCCATCGCATAAACGATGTAAAACGTTTGTGGCCCCTGAGGGATGTTTGTGCCATAAACAGTAAACCGATAATCTCCTGAAGAAGGTGCATTAAGTGTAACCTGTTCTGCATTATTGAGTGTATCTACGCCCCGAGTTGCACCATACAAAAGTGTAGTCGTATTCGGTGTAGGATCTAGAACCCATGGTTGGTAGGTAGTAACTCCTGTTAAATCGGTTACTTCGAAATCTAGATTATTGACCAATGCTTTAGATGCGCTCGTAGATGCTTCTTTATCTGTCCAGTAGAGCATGGCACTGAATTTATTTACTCCAGCTGGTAAGGATATTGTGTAGGTCAATGTATCGTTTGTTGTGATGCTGCTACTAAGGAATTGAGTGTCCTGGATAACCTTAAGGGCTTTACGTGCATTCACTCGACCATAGCCGTAGATGAAATCCGGACCTGGATTTCCCAAATCATCTGCGGTATTCATAGCAATTGCTTTAAGTAAACCAGCTTCTGCGGTATCCTGTTGCAATACATCAAAAGTATTGTGCAACACCGCGAAGTATCCGGCTACACCTGGCGCAGACATCGACGTTCCAGTTTTATTGCCGTAGGTGTGGGAGTCAATAGTAGAATAGACATTGGTTCCTACTGCAGCTAAATCTGGCTTAATTCTGCCATCTGCAGCAGGTCCTCGTGAAGAAGATGGAGCAATAGCGTCAGTACTGGTTATGTTCGCAGTGGCAATAACGTTTTTTCCTTGTTTGTGTCCACCAGTAACATTTCCCCATTGCGATCCTGCTCCGTAACCACAATTCGATCCGTTTGAGTTACCCGCACTGAAGACATGCACGAGAGCTGCATTATCCCGGACATCTTTATCCATTTGTTGGGCATAAAATGTATATCCTGCATTACAGCCGTTAGAATAAGAGCTGTTCGTTACTCGTATACCGTAAGAAACGTAATGCGCATCAATATTACTTAAGTTACTCGGATAGTCGTAATACACCATCGTGGCACCCGGTGCATTACCTTCAGCTGTTGGGTCAATATTTCCTGCGCCGAAAATGGTTCCAGCGACATGGTCTCCGTGGTCACCTATACTGTTGCCAGCCAAAGAGGTTAATCGACCTTTGTAGTCTGCATGTGGACCTATATCACCATCATCGCCAAGACCCACGACCACATTAGATCCATCAAAAGGAGTTTGACCTTGGATGTAGGCAGTTCTCGCGGCAGCACGGCTGTTGTAATTTTCTGGTGTTCCAGGTTCTTCAATAGCTTGAATGAACAATACAGCATCATCTTGAGCCAATTGATTCAATAATTCAGGCTTTATAATCGCAGTATGCCATTCCGCATCAAGATCAACGACCTGTGAGATAAATGCTGGTGCTTTCCAGTGTTCAGAAGTTCTGAATTGAACAGCAACACGACCGTCGTTGAGCACTGCCCATTCAGGCCAGTCACCGATGGAGAGCGGACCGTCGAGTTTCATCATCGGCGTCCATTTTACAAACGCATTGAGCCCTGCATCACGCAATTGTGCAATAGTCACTCCTGCCGGAATTTTTACTTCAAACGCATTCTTTGGTAAATAATGCCCGAGTTCAACACCTAAATCAGTCAATGCTTTTTTATCTTCGGCGAGCACGGCCCGGTCCCAAAGACCCACTCCGTATGTCGGTTGCGTATTGCTTAGTTGTTTAAACGTTCCTTCCTCGATGTGGTAGGTGCCCGATTTTAATTGGACTTTAAGCTGGGCTTGCGCCGCAAACGACGTAAACGTTAATAGGAAAAGTAAAGATCTCACCATGTATTTTATTAAAAAGAGTACCAATATAACACGTATCGCTACAAATGTTCAGGCTTTTTTGGTGGTGCTTTTATTTGCGTCTGGAAATCAATTATTTGCACAATTTTCACCCCTATCGCAAAGTGCAGCATTGGCGGAAATGCAACGCTTTGGCTCTGGAAAGCGAGTCTTATATATGGCAGCTCATCCAGACGATGAAAACACCCGATTGATCGCGTGGTTATCGAATGCGCTTGATGCGGAAACCACTTATTTATCGCTTACCCGAGGTTCTGGCGGACAGAATTTGATCGGCGACGAGCTTGGAGCGGAATTGGGCGTCATCCGTGAACA
>Ga0209505_1001191_pt1 | contig 18517 bp, 13 predicted proteins | sample COGITO_mtgs_1103_2_FD_184794 | JGI IMG/M metagenome (GOLD analysis project Ga0209505, IMG submission 184794) | Pelagic marine microbial communities from North Sea - COGITO_mtgs_110331 (SPAdes) (version 2) | ecosystem: Environmental > Aquatic > Marine > Epipelagic ... | reverse complement strand
GAATCTTAAAATCACACATCGAATTCCCGAACAAAGACACCGGAGTAAACGTGGAGACTCTGTTAGAATACGCGAGACGCGTCGCGTACACCACGTCCGCGCCGCTGAATTATCAACCAGGGGTGAGTCAACTGTGCGGACAACTCCCACCGGCACCTCAGGAGGAACATTTTCTCGTCTCGCAGATGAAGAAAAGACACGAGGAGAAATTGGTGCACGAGCAAGCTTTGCAAAGGAAGCGACAGCGAGAGGAAGAGACGACGAAGAGACAAAAAGAAATCGAAGAGATGGCCAAGTTACCGAAGGAAGAGCTGATACGAAGACTCGTGCAATGGAAACCGGGCGCTGCGTGGCCGGCTGGCGTGCCGAAACCCCCGGTAGGGTGGAAACCCGGCGACCCGTTGGCGTTTCTCACAACGAAAGCTGCTCCGAACGCCCCTGGCGAAGCTTCGCCTTCGAAGCGCGCCGCCGCGGAGAAGCAACCAGATAAACAAGAAGAAAAACAGCAACAGTTAAGCTTAGATTTTGAGGAAGACGAAGGTGAAGACGATTTCGACGACGACGACGCGTTCGATTTTGACGTCGTTTCCGCCTCCGACGGCGGCGACGACGACAGCGACTGATTTTAATAAGAAACGCTCGAGAAACGCGCGCGCGAGTAGCGACAACAACAACACATATAGAAAAACTAGTTTTAGACAGCGTGTATACTACAACATCCTACGAGAATAAACCACCGATTAATATTAATACTGCTGTTATCGCGTTTCCAAGCGTTTTTCATGAGAGCGTTTTTGAACCGCTGCTCTTAAAAACTCCTCACACTACGAACATGGGTTCACCCCCGCTCTTCTCTTCCTCTCGCTTGGACGAGAAGAGAAGAACATTGTCGACCCTAACGAACAGTAATAATAAGCACTTGTTTTTTCAAGCGTTCCTCGCGTCCGTGTTCTTGCTCCTCTTGGCGCTGACGACGAACACGAGTACCATCGACGACGACAACAGAAACGCCGGCTTCGGGGAAGATGTTGAGAATTTCGCTCGGAAAATCGACGCGCAAAAACTGATGAAACAGATCCAAAACCAACACGGCGGCGCGTACGAAGACGAGGACTCGAAGAAAGCGGTGAATTACGCGGTGAAGTTGGATATTTTATCGCACGATGCGGAGTTGAAAGCTATAAAGTTGATGCGAGAGAGAGACGCGTTGTTGCGAGCGTTGGATGCGAACGATAAAAATTCCGGGTCGTTGGACGAATTCGCCGGGGAGGATTCGAGCGGGTTCGGGATGTCTTCTGTATCCGGGAAGAGTTTGAGTTATAAGAAAATGAGCAAGCAGGTGAATTTATGCAACGAAGATGGGACGAACGTGAACTGTCCGAAACGTGCGAACGTGATTGAGGAAGAAGAGTCGTCTTCGTTTCCGAAGGTGTTCGTCTACGACGTGCCGAAACAATTGACGAGCGAGTTAGCGAAGAGGTACGGACGATGCGAACGCGACCAGTACGGAACGGAAATTTGGTTCCATAGAAACTTTAGGGACGATAAAAATGGCGTCCGGACGATGAATCCAGAGGAGGCGGATTTGTTCTTCGTGCCGCAATACGGCGAGTGTTTCTTGTGGTCGAGAGAGATGTTGAGACACGAGAACCAAGGGCAAGCGATGGAGGAAACGAACGAGTATTTTTTGGAAGTTTTATCGCACGTGAAAGGAAAATTGCCGTATTTCAATCGCACGGACGGGAGAGATCATATTTTCGTCTTTGCCGGGGCGAGAGGACCGACGATTTTTCGAGATTGGCAAAAGGAAATACCGCACTCGATTTATTTAACGCCGGAAGGCGATCGGACGTTACCTCAGTTTGACACGTGGAAAGATATCGTCATCCCGGGTTTAGAGTACGACAAACGAATGTATTTGGAAGAACATCGAAACGAGTTGGTGACAAATCCTCCGAAGCGGAAAATATTAGCCATGTTCCGCGGCACCATCGACCACCCGGCTGGGTTCGCGTACAGTAAAGGTTTGCGCCCGAAACTGAAAAAAATCTTCCAAAACGCCACCGACGTCATCTACGATACCAAAATCAAAGATTGCGACCGGGACTGTTACGTCCGCGAAATGACGGAATCTGTGTTTTGCTTGAACCCATTAGGTTGGACCCCTTGGACGCTCCGTTTCTACCAAGCCGTGATGACTCGATGCATCCCGATTATCATCGCCGATAACATCGAATTCCCGTTCGAATCCGAAATCAACTACAGCGAATTCGCGTTGAAAATTCCAGAAAAGGACGTCTCAGACATTCTAGAAACCATGAGAGACATGCCAGAGGAAGAGCGCGAACGGCGTCGTCGATACATGGACAAAATCTGGAAACAATTCACCTACCAGCGACCGGCGGAAATCGGCGACGCGTATTACTCCACCGTGAAAGAGTTGGCCAGAAAAGTCCGCGCGCACAAGAAATACGGTCGCGAAAGCTTTTGGTGACTTTGACGACGATCGACGAAAGTGTTGTTTTCAACGAACCCGGCGTGTTGCACGCATCATTTGTACTAAATAATATATAGAAGAGAGAGAGAGAGAGAGAGAAAAGTAGAGAACAGATGATGATACCTATTAGCGGATGTTTAGCAACGTAGCAGCTCTATGAGCAATCAGCAAAAAAGCAGCCTTTTTTTGAATTTTTTCCTCTTTTTCAAAATCCGCACAAAACGAAGAAACACGAGAACACGCTTTTAACGCATCTCGTCGCATACATCTCCCGCCCGTTTTATTCCTCGAAGAAGAAGAAGAAGAAGAAAACGAACTCGCGATGATGGTGGATCCATCACTGCCAGATCACCCTCCCGCTGATCCGCCAGTATCAGCAGCTAAAGCAAAATCGACTCAAATCTCGCGAAGGGAAGCGCGAACGAAATTGCGAATGATGGAAACCGACATCGAGCTCCACCGGGAAGAGATGCGACAAAGCGGCTCTCGGAAACTCGCCGTGATGGCCGAGAAAGTCGACGAGAATTACCGCCTCGCAAACATCGGAGGCATGAGAACGCGAGAGCAAGAGATGGATTTGAAAAACGTCAGTCGTCTCGCCAGCATCGGGGTAGATATGAGTAAAGATTTGAACCAAAACGGACGAAGTCGATTTACGGTCAGGCAAGTGGTGAACGGATTGACGAGTTTGTTCATGCGAGGGAGAGTTCCAAACGAACAGACGTTAGCCGAAGACGACGCGGAATTCGTCAGCCACGGGGCCATGGATTGGGCAGAGCTGGGAGATTTTGCCAGTAAATATTACTTCGAGGTGGAGACGTTGGATTTTATGTGAGTAGTGTGTTCTCGTTCTTCTTTGTGTCTTCTTTGTCTTCTTCGTTTGCGCGAGATGCGCGTAGTTTCATCGCCTTTCTGTTTGTTCACGCACACGCTCACCTTCTTTCCTTCTTTTAACAACTTAAACACACACACAAACACATGTACTTAAAACAGGAACGGCGTCATGAACACGGAAATTAAAGAACGGAAAATGACCCAACGACAACAAAGAGTCCCTCTCGGCGAGTTGGCGAGACCGGAGGAGTTAGAATCGACGAAGAACGACCACGAGAAGACCACCGCAAAGATTATGCAAAAAATGGTCAAAGAGTTGAACAAGTTTCCTAATAACGAATGCCCAGTCGTCGACTTGGTGTTCAACGGACAATCGTTCGCGCAGTTTATAGAAAACGTCTTCACGTTGTCGTTTCTAGTCTCGCAAGGACAAGTGTCGATTAGAAGCGAGCAAGGCAAACCGTCGATGGTGAGAAGAAATACGAGCGAGGAACAAGAGAAAACGGAGAAAGAGGAAAGAGCGGCGCACGTGATGGCGATAGACGTGCAAGGCTGGAAAGAGTTGTGCAAACAGAGGAAGAATAAACCCGGGATCATGCCGCACAGAAAAGAAGCGACGCAAGAAGAGCTTATGGGAACGGGAAAGCTCGTCTCGCCGACCAAGAATAAAACACCGAAACAAAAACGCGCCGCCGGAAACGACGACGACGACGACGGCGGATTCACGATCCAGTCCATCATCGAAGACGACGACAGGCAGCAGCACCAGCAGCATTCAAAGAAACCGACGACGACTAAAAAAAAGCTCTCGGACCGGACCAACAGCGACGAAGAGCGAGCCGCCTCGTTGGAGCCGCCGGCCAAGAGAAGAAATAGTAAGAAAGCGACGCCGCCAAAGAGATCAAAAGTGAGAACCATCGTCGAAGAATGAGACACAGAATATTAAGAAGAAGAAGAGAGGAGAGAAGAAGAGAGTAGATTTGTAAAATCAGAGACCGAAAAGACATTTTCACGCACAACAACGCAAAAGTACATTGACTTCTTCTTTTCTCTCGTGAGTCAACACACATGATATTTTTCTCTGAATTGCCTCACTTTTTTCTCCACTCCTGCTCCTCCTATACATCTACTCCTACTCCAGAACGACTACTCTTACTCCTCAGATCGAGTAAATGCGCGCCGCCGCCTTCGCTTTTTGTCCACAGAAGACGACGGAAACGACGCCTTTTCGCGTCTTTGAACAACGAAGAAGACATCATCATCAACGAATCGGCCGCCACTTTATAACGGAATTTTACCGACGAAAACGACGGCCATCCTCCTCCTTTTCCGCTTTGTCTTCTTCCTCCGAGATGCCAAAAACCACCCCAGAGTCGTTAAAGCGATTACAAAACGGATCCGACGTCCGAGGGGTCGCGTTAGCGGGCGTGGAAAACGAACCGATCACCATCACGCCAGAATCGGTGTTTTGCTTAGGCTGTGCCTTTGTGGATTGGTTGAGAGAGACAGAAAAATGTACCAATAATCCAATGTGTACGGTTGGCATCGGCCGAGACCCGCGATTGTCCGGACCGTCGTTGAAAGATGCGTTCGCGCGTGGCGTACAATTTAAAGGCGGCGTTGCGATTGATTGCGAGTTATCGACGACGCCGGCGTGTTTCTTCGCCACGGTGAGCAACCGCGAGCTCGGGCCGGCGTACGAAGGGTGCGTGATGCTCACGGCGAGTCATTTACCGTTTAATAGGAACGGGATTAAGTTTTTTACCAAAGATGGAGGGCTGGATAAGAAAGACGTTGGGTTTATGTGCGAAAGAGCGGCTGAATATATCGCCGAAGCGGAGAAGGAGATGGCGAAAGGCGGAGAGGCGAAGATCGAATCGAGACCGTACATCGACAAATACAGTTCGATTTTGAGAGACAAAATTATCAAAGGGATTAACGATGGGACGAACGAACCGTTAAAAGGGTTTAAGATTGTCGTGGACGCTGGGAACGGAAGCGGTGGGTTTTTCGCGACGAAAGTTTTAGAACCGTTAGGGGCGGACTGTACCGGGTCTCAGTTTTTAGATCCGGACGGGATGTTTCCGAACCACGCGCCGAACCCGGAGGAGAAAGAGGCGATGGAATCCGCGACGAAAGCGGTTTTGGCGAGTAAAGCGGATTTAGGGATTGTTTTCGATACCGACGTCGATCGATCTGCGGTGATTGATTCGTTCGGGAAGGAAATCAACCGGAATAAGTTGATTGCGGTGTTATCGCACATCGCTTTGCAAAAAGAACCGGGAAGCACGATTGTGACGGATTCAGTCACCTCTTCCGGGTTGAAAACATTCATCGAAAGTAAAGGTGGGATACACTTGCGGTACATGCGAGGGTATAAAAACGTAATCAACAAAGGCATCGAGTTGAATTCGAAAGGTATCAACGCGCCTTTAATGATTGAAACTTCCGGCCACGGCGCGATGAAAGAAAACTACAACTTGGACGACGGCGCGTATTTAGCGGTGAAGATAATCATCGAGGCGGTGAAGAGGAAGAATGCAGGCGGTGGTGGTATTGGCGAGATTTTAGAGAGTTTGAAAGAACCGTTGGAGTCCTCGGAGGTTCGATTGAAAATAGCAAACCCAGAGTTTAAAAAAGTTGGTTCAGACGTCATCGAACAGTTTAAGCAAGCGATCGAAAGCGGGTATTTCGAACCGAATTTTGTCTGCGCGAAGGAAAACTTTGAAGGCATCCGAGCCGAAAGTGAAGCCAAAGGGTGGTTCCTCTTGCGTTCGTCGTTACACGACCCGGTGATGGTGTTGAACATTGAAAGCGACGAGGAAGGCGGCGTGAAAAAATACGCCGAGCAAATCGTGAAATGGTTCGAGGAGAAGAAGTTTGCAGACGTCGACGCGTCTGCCATTGCAACGATTTAAAGAAGTGCACCACGTTTGCATATACATTCTACACGTAGGTATAAGAATACGAGCGCCGCGCGCGAAAGAAGCATAAATGTTGTTGTATTCAACCATTTCAATTTTTTCTTAAAATCAAGACAAGGATTTTATAACAAACTATGAATAATACTTTCCCTAATACTACTGCTTTTAACCAATGGTATCATCGAAAATGTAAAACCGAATGATAATGTTTACCCGCCTCTACCGAACGCCGGTCTCTCCGAGCGGTAGCCTTCGCGGTCCCCGCCTCGGCCGCCGCCGCGGCCGCCGAAGCCGCCTCGGCCGCCGCCGCCGCGGCCGGCGTCGGCGCCCGGTCTTTCCCCAGCCGGTCTCGCGGACTTCTTCAACGTGTCCGGAACGACGTCCGGCCCTAAGTTCAGGTACTCTCTCAAGTACTCGATGCCTTCGTTGGTCAAGTAATAGTAATAGTACTGCCACGAGAAGATTTCCTTGACGTACTCTTTACTCTTGAACGATTGCATGAGCTTGATGACTTGCAAATTCGGCACCGGAATGTCCGGGTGTTGCGGCAAAGAGTAATCTTTCTTCGCGTAGACGACGCCCTCTGTTTAAACATCGCAGAAAGAGATTAAGAGAGAACGAGAGCAAAAGTCAGCACACATCATCAAAGAGAGAGAGAGAGAGTTATAATAAAAGGTTTATTGGAATTTTGATCCATTTTAGGGCCAAAGTTGATGAATGATGACAGAGAGATATATATGTTACCTTTAAAGAGGTACTTGTACACCTCGTTTCTGTTCGCTTTGGAAATTAACATATTTGTTCTTCTTCTTCTACGTTTTTGTTCAACAAGACTTCTTCTTCTTATTAAAGCGTGCGTAAAGTCTCTATGCCTTTTAGCGAACGAAGGCTGGCGTTTTGTTTTGTGGAGAGGAGAGATGTCTGATGAGAGGCGAGAAGGAGGGTTTTTGAGCGCTTCTGTGTTTTAGGGTTTGCATGCAACCCTAAATGCTAAAGCAAAGAAAATTCAAAAAGTTTCGTGAGAAAGCGCAGCACAAAAAGAAGAGAGAGAGACGAAGATGATGGACGACGGAGCGTTCGAGGACGAGGAGGAGGAATTCGACGACGACGACGAGAGATACGTACCAACACTCCAACAGACGTTATCAAAACTTCGCTCGCGACGAGATGCCGCGCGAGAAAACAAGCACGGGTTGAGATCTTCCGCGCTCTTTTTCGCGGAAAATTGTTGCGTCATGAGCAGCGCGTTAGTCAAGTTCGTCGTGAAGAAGAAGAAGAAGAAAAAGATGAAGATGAAGAACGAAGATGAAGAAGAAACGCACGATTTTGCGACGACGACTTTGACGACGTTCGAACGGGAAAAGAAATCGGACGTGTACGCGTTCGCGTCCATTCTCCACGAGGACGGGCAACACGCGCGAGCGATGGAAATCATGAAGAAGAAGAAAGGAGAAAGAGGAGGAAACAAAGAAGAGGAAAACTATTTAGACGAGTTCGGAGAGATGAGCGTGTTAGCCAGTCGGTGCTTGTATAAATCGAGGAAATTCGAGGAGTGCTTGAAAATGTGCGAGTTGGACGGTTTGGTGGATTTCGGAGGGCAGTCGTCGAATCACGCGTTTACCGGGGACGTGGTCGGAGCGAACCACGTGGGGACGCCCTCGGTGTATAATAATAACAACAGCGTTCTTAACGGAGACGACGAGGATGGCAGAGATTTAGTGGCGATGAAACAGGACGACGGACTGGACCAGTTAAGAGCTATATCGGCACACGTTCGCGGGAAGGTGCACGACCAGTTGGACGCTCGAAACGCGAGCGCGAGATGGTTCCAAATCTCTCTCATCTTAGATCCGATGTTGTACGATAGTTACGAAGCGTTGACGAAATCGCACGCGCTGCCGATGAAGAAAGAGAAAGAGGTGGTGCAGAGTTTGCGATTCGAGGAAGGGGACGAGTGGATGCGAGCGATGTACGACGCGATTGCGGGACGGTTCGAAGAGGACGATTTTGGCGCGGCGTTGAGAGATTCGACGAATACTTTTTCTACGAGAGGAGGAGGAGGAAGAAGAGGAGATAGGCTCAGAAGCGCAGCGACGCCGCCAGTGAAAGGAAGTCCGGCAAAGACGCTTTCGCCGTCCAGGAGGAGCCCGAGGAAGAAGACGCAGATGCAATCGCAACAACACAATCAATCGACGCCGGTCTCGGGAGTCACGACGGGGACGACGACGTCCTTTTCCTCTCCAGAGCTCGAAATCTTGCGTGACGCGCCTTTTCTGCGTGCGAAACGCGCCGAATGGCTTTACAACAGAGGCGAAACGCGCAAGTGTTTCGAAGAGATGCAAAGAATAGCCGCTAAATCGTCCGCGCCGTCGAGATTCGACGTGGAATCGTTGCCGGCGTACCTCGCCTCGGCGGTGGATTTGAAGAAATCGAACGATTTGTACAAGATTGCGCACGATTTAACCGCTTTGTATCCCAAACACGCGATTTCTTGGTACGCGGTCGGATGTTATTACCTCGTCGCGAAGCGATTCGACGACGCGAGACGGTATTTCGGGAAATCGACAGTTGCAGACCAAGCGTTCGCGCCGGCGTGGATCGCGTTCGGCCACGCTTTCGCCATGCAAGACGAATCCGACCAAGCCGTCGCGGCGTATCGAACTGCCTCGAGATTGTTTCCAGGTATGCACGTTCCCGTTTTGTGCGCCGGGATGGAATACAGTCGCGGTTCGAACAACGCTTCCTTTGCGCGAAGCTTCTTCGAAAAAGCGGCGGAATTGAATCCGACGGACGCTTTGGTCCAAAACGAGTTGGGCGTTTCCGCGTACAAACGAAAAGAATATTTAGAAGCCGAGCAGTTTTTGAGAGACGCGCTGTGGCTAGCCACTGGAGGAGGATCTAGCACGAGCATTAGCACGAGTCCGTCGCCGCAACATGCCACGGTCAAATCGGAAGAACACGACGTCGTCGCGTTAGCCTCTCGATTGAGCTCGCAAAAGTTGGAGCGTTGGGAGCCGTGCGTCGTGAATCTGGCGCATTGTTTGCGAAAACTGAAACGATTCGAAGAATCCATCGCGTGTTACGAACAAGCCATCGCGTTGCGGCCGAATATCTCGTCCACGCACAGCGCGCTAGGTTTCGCGTACCAAATGAAAGCGAATTTTCTGGACGTGACGAGTTTAGAAAACGCGGTGGCGAGTTACCACAAAGCGCTGGGTTTAAACCCATTGTGCGAGTTCTCTCAAGAAATGTTAGAGTTGTGTTTGATCGATATCGCTGCGGTAAAATTACCTCGATACGTGCCGCACGATGAGTACGACGATAACCCGATCGATTTGAGAGATTTGAATACCAGGGAAGGAGGATTCGAAATGTACGATCAAGACGAGGACGACGAGGAGATGGAGGAATAAACAACAGTAGTAGCATTTCAAAGAAAAACGAGTAGTAGGTGTATTATTAGTATCTGAGTACCTCCAGGTACCTGGTACCTTGGTTAGTATTAATTGTCTTTCTCCCTTCCTATCTCTCTCACACACACACGTTTATCATAATCAGTCCTCGCTCGTCACAAGTCACAAGAGAAGTCGTTTAAAATATTATAAGATGTTCTCAATCCACATTCTTTTCAACAACGGTGCCATGACTAAAGCGATGACGCTCATCAACTTGATCAAGATGTTCAAACTCGGCCCGCTGGTATCTTTGAACGGGTCACCAACCGTATCGCCAACTACTGCCGCTTTATGGCACTCCGAGCCTTTCCCGCCGTGCGCGCCCGCCTCGACGTACTTTTTGCAGTTGTCCCACGCGCCGCCGGCGTTGGCCATCATAATCGCCATCGTCGATCCAGAGACGATACTTCCCGTCAAAACGCCCGCCAACGCTTCCGGTCCCATAAAAATACCAACCATGATTGGCACAATCACCGCCATCACGCCCGGAGCGACCATTTCTTTCAAACTCGCTCTCGTCGCGATGTCGACGCACGCGGCGTAATCCGGTTTCACCAAACCTTCCAAGATGCCGTTGCGGAACTGTCTTCGAACTTCTTCGATGATCGACCCCGCGGATCGACCGACCGCTAACATGGTGAACCCAGAAAATACGAACGGCAAGACCCCGCCGATTAACAAACCTGGCATGACTTTCGCGTTGGCGATGATATCGACGGACAAATCCGTGCCTTTCACCGAAACGGCTTTTTGAAATGCCGTCAACAACGCCAAAGAGGTCAACACCGCGGACCCAATGGCAAATCCTTTACCAGTTGCCGCGGTGGTGTTTCCTAAACCATCTAAAGCGTCCGTTCGGTCTCTGATTTCAGGCGGCATCTCCGCCATTTCCGCGATGCCGCCGGCGTTATCCGCCACCGGTCCGTACGCGTCCGTGGCTAACGTGACGCCCAACGTGGACAACATCCCAACCGCGGCAATCGCGACGCCAAACACACCCGTCAAGGACATAGAAACAACAATCGCTATCACAATAATCACAATCGGCGGCGCCGTGGAAAACATACCGACGGCCAAACCTTGAATCAAAACCGTCGCGGGCCCCGTCTCCGCCGCCGCGGCGATACTTCTCGTCGGCCAAAACGCGTGCGACGTGGAATACTCCGTCGCAGCGCCAATCAAAACACCCGACAACAACCCAGTGAAAACGGTAAAATAGACTTTCAAAGGCGTCGCGATCCCAATCGCCGGAATCACGAACCCGCAGAACATCAACACGCACAAACTCGCGGAAATCGTTCCGTTGCGCATCGCCGTCAATAACTGCTCTTGGCTCGCGCCTTCTTGCGTTCTCACGAACAACGTACCAATAATCGCGCAGAAAATGCCCCCACCGGCGATATAAAACGGCAACGCAACCCCTCGTTGGCCGTGAATTTCTAACCCTAACGTTGCCGCGGCGATGATCGACCCGACGTACGACTCGAACAGATCCGCGCCCATACCGGCGACGTCCCCGACGTTATCCCCGACGTTATCCGCAATCGTCGCCGGGTTTCTGGGATCGTCTTCCGGAATCCCCGCTTCCACTTTACCAACTAAATCCGCCCCAACGTCGGCGGCTTTCGTATAAATCCCCCCGCCGACTCTCGCGAACAGCGCGATTGAACTCGCGCCGAACCCAAACCCAGCCAAAGTCGTCAACGCCTCTTGCGCGCTATTCTGCGTGTATTCGAAGAAAATAAACGCCACAGCTAACCCCAAAATACCAAAAGAGACCACTAACATCCCCATAACCGTCCCGGTGTTAAACGCCACCCGCAACGCCGGATCCAATCCGTGCACCGCCGCCGCCGCCGTTCTCACGTTCCCTCGAACGGCGATGCTCATCCCCATCCACCCCGTCGCCGCGCTCAACCCAGCTCCAAAAACAAAGCACACCCCCGTTGCAAACGAAATCCCCACCGAGACGAACAAAAACGTCACCGCGCAAAACACCGACAGCCATTTATACTCCGTCGCGAGAAACGCTCTCGATCCTTCCTGAATAGCCGAAGCGATCTCTTGCATTCGCGCGTTCCCCGCCGGTTGCGCGAGCACAGACTTCGCCAACTGAATCGCATACACCAACGCGCAAATACCCGCGAGTGCGCTGAACGTGCACGCCCACGCCGCGACGTTTTCTTGCGGCATTAAATTAAAACTATTATTATTATTATTATTCGTAGTACTGCTCTCTTCTTCTTCTTTCGAACGCATGGAGACGATTTGCGCGACCGTCACGATGCCCCAAATCACAGACAAACCGGTCAGACCGCCTCGGCCGGAAAGTTGCGTCACTTCTTTGCTTATCGTTTCCAACGCGTTGCCTTTGCCGATCACGCCGGAGTTGGACGCCACCATCACCATTTTTTTCGTGTGTCTCTTCTTTATCTCTTCTGTTTCTTCTTCTTTGTCTTCTTCTTTGATGAGTTATATCAGATATAATAAAGATTATGTTCTGTTCTTTCTCAAAGAGGAGCCATTTTTGGCCGCAAAATTAAAAAAAGCACAAAAAAATATCCTGAACTCTTCTGTCTGCTTTTTTTTTCCTGTTTCATGCTTTTTCCTCCTGTTTTTTTTGCTTTTTTTTGGCTTCTCTTTCTCTTCTGCTGCGCTTTCTGCAAAAAAACGTTCTTCTCAGAGTTGCTATTCGCTCTTGTTTGTTGTTGCGACACTCAAAATCACATCACAGAAGAAGAAGAACATCATGCCTCCTCCTCCTCCTCCCACCTTTAGGAGTGAAAAAGTGGTGACCACGATCAACGCGGCGACTCAGGCGACGCACACGAAGTTCGTGTCGCCTCAATCGACGCCTAAGGGGAGGAGGGAAAAGAAAAATGATGACGATGAGACGCCAGAGCCACCAGGTGTTGATGATGATGATATGAACGACGACGTGGAAATGATGACGATGAAAGAGACGGAAGAAACGGAGCAAAAGGAGGAAAAGAAGAGGAGAGAGGGAGAGGCAGTGACGTCGTCGTCGTCGAAATTTGGTCATCGGCATCATCATCCTCAGGAAAAAGCAGCAGAGAACAACGACGACGATTCCAACGAAAACGTTCAAATCCACGCGCGGTTGATGGAAATGTTAAAACATTACGTGAAAATAGGCCAAGCATCGGGCGTTCCGGGGAAAGACGTTCCGGTGGATTTAATCGCCAAAGCGTTCGTGAGTTTAGGGAAAGCGATTGGTAACGAGGAGAGCGACGACGTCGTCCTCGACCGTCGGAAAATTTTAGACCGAGAGATGGCGAAGTACGAGCAAGACGTGGTGCGGAAGTTGAAACACGCGGAACGAGCGGCGGAGAGAGAAATCACGACGTACGAAAAAGAGTTGGCGCGTTTAGAGAAGAAGTTCATGGAGACGGAAGAGGAGGTGAAAAGGTTGAAATCAGAGGTGAAAGCGTTGAGAGAGGATGGGAAATCGGAAGTTCGCAGAGAAAAATTGAGAGCGGAGATTGGCGAATTGCCGGAGAAGAAAGTCTCGGAGCGGACGTTGAAAGCGCTGGAAGAGGAAATCGCGCGGTTAGAAAAAGAAAACCTAGACGAGGAAAAAGAAACGAACGAAGCGCTGGCGGCTTTAGAAACCGCGCTCGCGAGCATCACGAAACTCCCGGGAGAAATCGAAGACGTCGTCGTCGTCGAAGCCGTCGTCGAGAATACGAATAAAAACGCCAACAATACTCACCAAAGCGGCGCCGGGACGACGACGATTCAGACGACGAGAGAAGAGCGAGAACAAAAAGAAGACGCGCCGATGCTCATCCAAGACGCCGCCGAGGACGGCGAGATTGTATAACATAAGGGCAACAAAGAGAGAAAAAGAGAGAGTTTCTGTAGGAATAGCAGCACGTGTAGACGTATTAGAACTCTGTACTTTAAAAAAGGAAAAATTCTTTCGCTCGTTTTCTCAATCTCACTCGCTTTTTTCGCTTCAAGGATTGAAAGCGAGGAGGAAGGAAATTGATGGCTGTCATTCACTCCTGAGTATGGTGAGATGGTTTTTTAGCTCCTCGAGAAATTAAGATTAAAAACGAAAAGAATATCCAATCGTCACTCACGCGCGCTTTGTTTCTTCCCTATACACGCACGCGCACACACACGCGCGAGAAACGAGAGACGAGAGAGTACTCACTCCTCGGTTGCGTGACAAAAGTCGTCGTTCTCTTCTTTGAAATTTGATTTTTTTTAAAGAAAAACTTTTCTTGTTGGTGGGTTTTGATGCCATTGCAAGGAGGCGCAAACTCTTCTTCTGTAGTTCTGGAAGAAATCATGGGGTCTTTACTCATCATCACTCCGGCGATTTTCGGCTTAATCTTTGCGTTTTTTATGTACAAGAAGATCAACAGGATACAGTTGTACCGAGCCACGCGAGGGCAGGACGACGATGACTTGTTGATGCGACGAATGGAATCAGTCGGGGATGAACTCGAATCCGGTGCCAATGGCGGGGATCAATATCGCAAGTTGAGGCAGATTTACCGGGATATTCAAGAAGGGGCGAAAGCGTTTTTGGCCGCTGAATATCGCATGTGCGTGTACTTCTTGGCCGCTATGGGCGTGTTCATTTCCATTTTTGTCTCCAGAACGGACGATGGATGGGACTTCAAAGTTGGCTCCCTCACGGCGTTCGCGTTTGTGGTCGGCGGCGTCACGAGTATGGTTTCCGGCTACATCGGCATGATGATCGCGGTCTTTTCCAACGCTCGATGCACGATGAGTGCGGCGAAAGATAACAACAGCGAAGCGTGGAAAGAATCGTTCAATTGCGCCTTTAGAGGTGGGGCAGTTATGGGTTTCGCGTTATCCGGTTTGGGATTGTTGGTGATGTACTTCATCATGATTTGCTACTCCGGCGCGTTTAGCATTCAAGGCGGCGAAGCGGTCAAACTCTTCGAGTGCATCGCCGGTTTCGGTTTGGGTGGATCATCCATTGCCATGTTCGGAAGAGTTGGCGGTGGGATTTACACCAAAGCTGCGGATGTTGGCGCGGATTTAGCCGGGAAAGTTGTCGCGGGTATCCCGGAGGACGATCCCAGAAATCCGGCGACGATTGCCGATAACGTTGGCGATAACGTCGGTGACGTTGCCGGTATGGGTTCTGATTTGTTTGGTTCTTTCGCGGAAGCGACGTGCGCTGCTTTAGTCATCGGTGCGGAATCTGTGGATTTAGTTTCCGCTGGTTGGGATACGTTGATGTTTCCGTTGTACATCTCGTCCATCGGCATCTTGGCGTGCGCCGCGGTGTCTTTTATCGCTACGGATTTAGACCCGGTCAGAAACGAAGCGAGCGTGGAACAAGTGTTGAAGAAACAGTTGACATTTTCCACGCTTGCGATGACGATTTGCGTGTACCCGTTGTGCCGCATCTTCATGCCGCAAGAATTTTACTTGGGCGGTAGAACCTTTGCCGTGGCGTGCGTGGATGGCGTCGTCTCCTCCAAGTGCGTCACGAATGGTCCGCACGCCGCGTTTGCGTGCATCGCCGCTGGTCTTTGGGGTGGTTTGATAATTGGCTTTGTCACTGAATACTACACGTCGCACTCGTACGCTCCGGTGAGAGAAGTCGCGAGATCGACGGAAACCGGCGCCGCGACGAACATCATCTACGGCTTAGCGTTGGGTTATAAATCGTGCGTGATTCCAATCACCATGCTTGCGCTCTGCGTGTTCATCGCCTTTTCTATGGCAGACATGTTTGGCGTCGCTTTGTGCGCGTTGGGTATGTTAGGTACGTTGCCAACCTGCTTGGCGATTGACGTGTACGGTCCGATTTGTGACAACGCCGGTGGCATCGCCGAAATGGCGGAACTTCCGGAATCGGTCAGGGACAAGACAGACGCGTTAGATGCGGCCGGTAACACGACCGCAGCGATCGGTAAGGGGTTCGCAATTGGCTCCGCGGCGTTGGTATCGTTGGCTTTGACGGCGGCGTTCGTCACGCGATCGAAAGTTCTCGAAAACGGCGTCAACATGCTCAACCCGGTGGTCTTTGCGTTCTTGCTCATCGGAAGTATGCTTCCGTATTGGTTCTCTGCGATGACCATGAAGTCGGTCGGTATTGCTGCCATGGAGATGGTGAAGGAAGTCAAGAGACAGTTCGATACCATCCCGGGTTTACTCGAAGGTGCCCCAGGTCACGCGCCGCCGGATCACGCCAGATGCATCAAAATCTCCACGGACGCGAGTTTAAGAGAAATGATTCCGCCGGCATGCCTCGTCATGGCCGCGCCGATCATCACGGGCACCTTGTTTGGCGTCGAAGCCGTCGTCGGTTTACTCGCCGGTGGGTTAGCATCCGGCGTGCAGCTCGCCATCTCCGCCTCGAACACGGGCGGTGCCTGGGATAACGCCAAGAAGTACGTCGAAAAGGGTGGCTTGTACATTGACGTGCCGAAGCGTTCGCGCGCGAGAGACGATCCAGAGGACGGACCGTTTACGGGAGAGATTTTAAGAAACATGGACGGGTCCATGATTATGATTTCGGAGAGACAGAAGAAAGGGTCGGAGTGCCATAAAGCCGCGGTTGTTGGTGATACCGTCGGCGATCCGTTGAAGGATACCAGCGGACCGGCGTTGAATATTTTGATGAAATTGATGGCGATTTTGAGTCTCGTGTTTTGCGACTTTTTCATGTCCATCAACAACGGCACTGGATGGTTTGCGATCCCGAGAGCGACGATTGGAGCCGCCTCGAGTTTCTAATTGAAAAAGAACGAGAATAATAAGAAAGAGGATATTAATAATTAAAGTGAACTACAGAATATATATTCAACAACAACGCATTGATCGCTCTATTTCAATTCGATATCTTCTCCTGAAATTTTAAACTCATCCGGTCGCATTTTCACAAAGTCCTTGAACTTCATCGCTATCGACTGCGGCTTTTTCACCTTCCCAGCCAAGGCGGCCATCTTTGTCTTCCCGTGCGCTTTCAAGTACTTGATCAAATCGATGGTGTATTGTTCGGCGTTTTTCTTCGTCGCAGTTTCTGGCGTTTTCTCTTCTTTCTTCTCTTCCTCCTCTTCCAAAGATGAAGAAGACGAGCTGCCGCTGCTGCTGCTACTGCTACTACTAGAAGACTCATCTTTTTCTTCTTCTTCTTCTTCTTCTTCTGATGATGATGATGACTCGTCCGAAGACGCTTCTTTCTTTGGTTTTTCTAAGATTTCCTTTCGCGTAGAAGCCGGCGATTTCACTTTTTTCTGGCTGGTGCCCTTGACTGGCTCTTCTGATTCCGACTCAGATGATTCGTCTTCACTGTCGGATTCAGATTCTGGTTCGCTCTTCTCATCTGCTTTTCTCTTTTTTGTTGCCGTGCTTCCTGGACTCGCCGCCGCAGGTTTCTTCGCCGTGCCTTGAATATCTTCTTCTTCCGATTCCGATTCCGATTCCGATTCCGATTCCGACGAAACCGGATCAGCAAACTCTTTCTTGAGCTGCGTCTGGATTTTCTTCTTGAGCTCCTCGTCTCCTTCCTCCTCGTCGTCGGATTCAGATTTAGATTCTGATGAGGAGGAAGAAGAAGAAGAAGAAGAAGAAGAATCTTCATCTTCATCTTCATTGTCATCACTAGATTCTGAAGCGGATTCTCGAAGCATTTCTTCCTCCGTAACTTTCGCCAACGCCTCGTCGAACATTCTTTCTTCCTCCGAATCGCTTTGAAAGAGCTCGGCGTCTTTAGGCAAATTCTTCGGATCGAAGCGCTTGTCGTATTCGTACTCTCCTTCTGATGATTCCGATGATGATTCTTCTTCTCTTTCTTCTTCGCTTTCATCGGACGACGACGACTCCTCGTCTTCGTCGTCGTCATCGTCTTCCTCGGCATCATCATCATCATCATCACTTCCTTTGTCTCCGTGCTCCAAAACGGCTTCCTCCGTTAACTTTTCAATCTCATCGTCGCTCATTTCTACGAAATCCTCCTCTCCGTCGCTTAAATCTTCGTCCGTCTCTTCGTCTTCGCTCGCGAAATCCGCGTCCTCTTCCTCGCTATCGCTCGACGACGTATCCATCATCGCTCTCTCCGCCGCCATATCTTCAAACAGCTCGTCCTCCATCTCCTCGTCTTCGTACTCCTCCATCTCTTTCTCGAGATTGTTCCCTCTCACTCGTCCGTCCATTCTCCACCCGGTCACGTGCGCGTCCACGTTCCCGCTGTTCTTCATTATGAACGTATCCGAGAGCACGACGTCCAACGAAAACTGTTCCGTTTTCCCTCGTCGTAACGTCGCCAGGAAAATCTCCTTCGCGCCGTTCACGCCGACGTCTTCCACGACCGAAAGAATCGCGTGATGATTTTTTTTTGTCTCCTCCTCGGAAGTACTGCTCCCTAACGCGACTAAGGATAAACTCACGTGTTCCTCGTCGTCCTCGTCGATATCCACCCGGACTGATTTTCCAGCCTCGATGATGGTGCCCCAGAATTCGAGCTGCTCCGATGTCGCCATTTTAGATTTAGAGTTGTTGTTGTTTCTCTCGGCAGATTATAGGAGTAGTATTGGTGGCAGAGAAAACACAAAGAAAGCGCTTTATTATTCGTTTCTTTCTTTCTCTCCTTCTCTCCGCTCTGTTTGTTTGAGTCGCTTCTTCTTTCGATGAAGACACTACTCTTTATAAAGATTATAAAAGAATGCGATGATTTTTTATGACGGCGGAAAGAGGCAGAGAGAGGGACACACTCGTACGAAAATTTTTCAACCTTCTCGAGCGGAACCTCCTCAAATTATCCTTCGTCGAAACAAAACAAAAAAACAAAAAAT
>Ga0209505_1001157_pt1 | contig 18966 bp, 5 predicted proteins | sample COGITO_mtgs_1103_2_FD_184794 | JGI IMG/M metagenome (GOLD analysis project Ga0209505, IMG submission 184794) | Pelagic marine microbial communities from North Sea - COGITO_mtgs_110331 (SPAdes) (version 2) | ecosystem: Environmental > Aquatic > Marine > Epipelagic ... | reverse complement strand
AGCGCGCGAGAAAGGAGCGAGAGCGAACGCGCATTCACATGCGCACGCGCGCGCGCATCTTCTCCTCCTTTTCCTCCTCGCGAAACGGCGCTTTTTTGAAACGTTATTGGTATTACTATTATTCTTATCGCCCGCGCATCAGAGAAACAACAACGAGTGTGAGAGGTGATTTTCCCCGGAACGAAATGATGATGTCTTCCTCTTCTTCTACCAACGAAACGTTCATAAACGACTCGAACGTGCGATCGATGGATTTTCGAGATTGGTTATCCGTGGAACGGTTTTTACTCCAAATCGTGAGAGAGGAAAAGAACTTGTCAGACGTACACGTCGCCGACGCGGAACCGGATTTGCCTTGGAATTTTTCTGTGCAAAAGACGTTAGAAGAGGCGAAGGATGCGAAACAAAGGAGCCATCGAACGCAGACGGAAAGGTAAAATTTTGCGGATGTTGATAATGTTTTGAACTGACCTTTCTTCTTTTAACAAACACAGCAAACGCGCGAAATATTGCGTCAGATTGAAGTATTTCGGCAACGCGTTCGCGTCGTTCGCGTGGGATAAAAACGTGGACGATACGAGTAAACATTCCAGCGAGAGATTTTACGGCGATAACTGGCAACCTGGAAATGCGAGCGTTGTGGCAACGATACGGGAAAGTTTAGGCGAGCACTGCGCGGGATTCGATAAGGAGAAGCATCCCGTCGTGTACCAAAGCGGACGGACGGATCGAAACGTTTCCGGCGCGGGGCAGATTGTGCAAATATTTAGAGACGCGAAAAATCACTTGGAGCGGAGGTACGTGGACGAAACAGAGGAGGAGAGGAAGTGCGAGTTGATTCGAAGAGCGATTAATGAGTCCACGGAGGTTGGGAAGCGCGGGTATTTAAAAGCGGTGGAGTGTTTTAGAGTCAACGCAGAATGGCACGCGACGTTTTCGGCGACGTGGAGAAGGTACGTGTACATAATACCGAAAAAAACGTTAGACGTCGACGAAGTGAAGGAAGAGCTGAGAAAAGTAGAAGGAGGTGAAACAGATGTAGAAGATTTAGACGCGTTCGCGCACCATTCCAAAGAAGAGATTGATTGCGATTTGCTGGATAGAATGCTGCGGAAGTTTGAAAATAAAACTCTCGACTTTTACGCGTACGCGAGAGATACGCCGAAAGGTAAATCGACGGAGTGCAAAATGCTCTACGCGCGAGCAAAAACCATATCGATTCCAAAGTTTCAAATGAAAGCAGCGACGAGTAAATACGGGAAACGATACCGCGACCGGCGGTATAAAGACACGTCGCTACTTTTCGACGAGACCGCTTTTCATCGCGCGACAAGAACGGAAAAAGAAGAAGAAGAAGAAGAAGAAGAAGAAGAACCCCTCGAATGCATCGCCATAGAGCTCGTCGCCGATCGCTTCCTTCGCAAAATGGTCCGATGCATAGTCTCTACCGCCTGCCGAGAAGCATCATCTTCGCTCTCGAGTTCAAAAAAGTTCAACGAAGACGCGCTTCTCGATCTCGCCCGAAACCGCGACCGAATGGCTTCCGCTCCGCCGGCGCCCCCTCACGGCTTGCTCTTCTGCGGCGTCGGGTACGGCAACAAATCGTACGAGTCTTTCGTCACAGATTTTGTCTAAAAGTCGAGACGATGAGATTAAAGTTGCGTGGTGTGCCCTGCACTGCGCCTCTTGTGCGTATACAACGCGATGCTTTCTAGAATAGTCATATTATAATGTATTCGTGATGACGCTTAAATTATACGAAAATCCTCCTGTCTTGTCTCTTTGTCTTCACTTCTTTTTTCACGGAACTCCTTGACACACTTTACTCTGCGCGTATTCGCGAGACCTCTCCGCGACGACGAACCAAAAGATGTCCTCCTCCTCCGAGAACGACGAACTCACCTTCTCTCTCTCTCCGTCCTCCTCCTCCTCCTTTTCTTTTCGCGAGGAAGAGGAGACGAAGAAGAACTTCGCGTCGCCGACGACGACTTTAACTCCTGAAGAAGAAGAAGAAGAAGAAGAAGAAGAAGAAGAAGAAGAAGAAGAAAAGGAAACGATGGAAGCGCGAGTGAAACGGCTCGAATTCTTGATGCTGGAATATCAAAAGGAAAACAGATCGCTTCGCATGCGCGTGGAACAGTTGGAAAAGGAGGAAAAGAGAGACGAGGAGAGGACGACGAAGGAGCAAAAGGACCTGCTCGAACTGTTTTCGACGCGACTGGCGAACGTGAAAGAGACTTTGCGAGAGGAGACGAAACGAGCGATGGACGCAGCAGTTGGTGCGAACGCGAAAGTTGTGAAGTTGTTAGAGACGCTCGAGGCGTGCGAGACCGAGGATGGGGTTGTTTTGTACCACCGGGACGTTAGCGGTACGGGCGGCGGCGGAGGCGAGAGGATTGACCACAAAAGTCGAGGCGAAGAAGAGGACGAAGAGGAAAGGAAGAAGAAGAGGAATGAATACGTGAAGGAGGCGTTGGATCAGATTGCCGAGGAGGTTGGATACGAAGACGCGATGGTTTTGGCCGCGCGTGGGGGAGGGAGTGGAACAGGGTTCGCGTCGACAGTCTCCTCGAAGAGGAACGGGAAGTATCGGTGGGTAAAAATACTCTTCGCCATACTCACCAAAGCCCTCCAACTTTGGGTATGCATGTGGATTTTAATCGTCGCGGCGGTTCTCGCGGACGATATAACGCTCAGGGAGAACGTGAGTGGAGACTTTTGGGCGAAGTTTCCGTGGGTGTCGAAAGGGCTCGTTACCAACAACTTCGTAGGTCTCGCTTCGCTTTGACTTTTTCGCTACCGGCGGCGGCGCGGTTTGTTCTCACAGCGATGATGTATTTTTACTACTACTCTTCATAACGATTTTTGATACTCATAATATATACACGATTACTATTACATCTACTATTATTACATGCTAACTAGCTTCAGTATACTCTATCCTTCGAATATAGCTTTCAAGCGCGCGACTGGATCCACGGCTAACTTTTGCTTCTTCTCCATCTCTTCCTTCTTTCTTAACTTTTTCTCCTTCTTCGTCATCGCGGCGTCGAGCGAACGCTTACCAGAGGCGTCTCGGCCTTGACCGTCCTTATAGTTAGGTTTGGATTGCGCTATTTTTTTTTGCAAATCTTTGTCGACGTCCACTAAAGGGACACCTAAGCCTAACGACACGGTGGTCGTCGCCGGCGATGGTTTCGTCGTCATCGTCGGCGGCTTCGTGAGTCCCTCGCGATCGACTTTTGCTCCGAGATCTACATCGTCCTCTTTTTCGTTTGCTACTGCTTCAGTGGTAATAGAACTATCTCGTCGTTGCGCTACAACAGCAGATATGCGGGACGGCGAGGAAACGAGGAGCGGCGCCCAATTTTCGTCCCATCCGAAAATATCGTTGCCAGACTCGAACGCGCGCACGCGAGGTACGACGTCTTTGAAGCGACCACTCGTGTCCTTTTTTTCTTCCTTATCATTCTCATCATCTTCATCTTCTTCTTCTTCTTTATTTTTCTTCGTCTTTTCTTTTTCCCATTCAACTACCAACTCCTCTTTAAACGCGTTCGTTTTCGGTACCCCGTTCTCCTCCCCGAACGAACGAGACGAAGACGAAGGCAAACACCCTCCAAAACCGGCGAGCACGTTGTGCAACTCCGCGCACTCCGCGCACCATTGAAACACCAAAATCTGCACTCGCGCGAGAGCACTCAAAACCACCGTCGCAAACGGCACAAAAAATGACCTCGAAATCTCCGTCGTCGCGTGTATCCCGCACGTCTGAATCTTCTCCCGAACGCCCCTACCCTCGCCGCCGCCGATACCAAACGCCGTCGCTCGCAACGCGTTCACGCACACCGCCAACTGTTCTCTCGACGGCGCTAAAATCGTTTCTCTCTCTTTGCTTTTATCTTTCTTCTCCTCTTCAAAATGTTCGTGTAAACTCTTCTCCAACTTTGCCAAGGCGAGAGGAGCGTTGACCGTTTTGAGTAAAAACAGCACCTCTTTGACAACCATTTGTACACTTTGAAACAATTTCGACCTTCGGTGTTGCGCGTGGGAATTTTTGCAGAGCTTTTCGAGTAAGGCGATTTCGTCGCGTACTTTTCCATTGAATGACGTCGTTTTGTTCGTTTTTAAGATCGAGAGTAGGCGAGAGCGTTCTTCTCGCGCGCGATGATGGAACGACGTGCATTCGCCGTTTATATGAATTCCAATCGGTTTTAACGTTTGATTCGCGTACGCAGAAAGTACCGCAGAAGAAGAAGACCAAGAGTGCACACAACCACGACTCTTCCTCCTCCTCTCCCTCGTCGCCGTCATCGTCATCATCGTAATAAAAAACTCTCTCTCTAACTCTCTGCTCTCGCTTAAACAATTCGCTTTTCTCTCCGTGGTCTTCTTCTGGGGGTTTTCCCCTAAAACGTCTTTTTTTCATTTGGATCTGATTGAAGTTTTGCCACGTGAAAGCTTCCTATGACTCGATCGCGAGAATGAAGAAGAAATCCTTTCGCACGATGGAAAATAATTGTGTTTCATCTCACGAATGCAAGAAGAGCAAATGGACAGTCGCGTGAGATGTGCGTGATGATCATTAAAATGATTCCTAGATAATAATCAAGCTTTTTGTCGATGGTATGTGTCTTACAACACTCGTATTTTAAAATTTTGTATCTCGCGAGAGAAAAAAAATAAAAAAAAAAGACCAAAAATAGCCACGCGAGAAGAAGAACGCGCATCTCTTTGACTCTCTCTCTTTCTCTCTGTCTGCCCGTGGTGGGGCGCAGGTTCTTCTGAGAAAGAGAGAGGGAGAGAGAGAAGGCGCGAAGAAGATGTTGGTCGAACCGTCTTCTTCTTTAGCGAGACGAAGGAGAGGTTTGGCGAGGCGAAACGACGTGAGGAACTTGGCGAGTTTTTTACGTTTCGACGACTTTTCTCCTTTGACGACGACGGAAACGACGAGAAAGAAGCTCAAAAGAGGAGAAGATGGAGAGGATCTTACCGACGAGTTTGAGGAGGAGAAGAAGAAACAAACGGACGAGGATATCATCGTGTATTACCTCACGTGCGCGGAACGAGGCGAGCGACCAAAAAGAGAGTTTTTCATGTGCGAACGGAAAAGTTCCTACGAGAAAACTGTGGCCGACGCGAGTGGGAAAGAACCCTACGACGCGTACGCGTTGGTTGAAATCGACGAGAAGGAAAGGAAAAGGAGAGAACGAGAAGAGAAGAGAGGGTTCTTCAATGCGTCTTCGTCGAAAGAGGATTTGTTTATCGTTTCCGCGACGGCGGTGGTGCACCACCCGGCGGATGGGTCGGCGAGTAAATGTTACGCGTTGTCCGAGTGGATGCGAGAGAAGCATTTGGTACGCGCCATGCGATGTTTGTCGACGTACGCGAGGTATAGGGAGAGAAAGGCGATACGGATTTGGAGAGCGGAAGTGAGAAGAAGATTGTTTGAGAGGACGAGGATGCAGATTGAGAAGAGAGCGTTCGTGGCGTCGGAGAGGTTTGCGCCGGCGATGCAAAAGTTGTTTGCGATTGCGAGCGCGATTGACGAAACGTCGTTCGTGCCGAAACGAGATGGTTTTGCGTATACCGCAGAGGCGTTTAAGACGCATTGCGATACGCACAGAGTCAAAGTTGTGCAACCTGTAATTGATTTGAAAGTAGAAGAGGCGACGAGGGTAGCGAACAGAGTGAACGCATCGGTCGTGAGAAGTTGCGCAATGTTAGGCAGCGGCGGTATGGAAACAGATTCCGTCGAAAAGGAGGAGGAAGAAGAAGGTGATGGAGACGAGGAGAGCGACGAGAGGATGGTAAAAGAGGAGGAGTGTATCACAAAAGAAGTAGAAGAAGAATTTTCTGCGTCGGCATTACTGATGGCACCGGCGCCGTCACTGTCTTCTTCCACTTCACTCGCCGAGGAAGCTTCGAAAATGCGAAAGCGCGAGAAAACGCGGAAAATACTCGAAAGGGAGAAGGATCGACTGGGTCATTTTACAAGATTTTGCGATTTAGTCGTCAATTCGCAACTCGCAGAAAGCGTCATCAAAGTATCAGAAACGGTTTTTAATGAAATCAATACGGTACAAGCGGACGAGAATAACAATGACGGCGTGTTTGTTGTAGAAGCTTTGTTCCCGGCGATTGCCGGCGTCACCACCGCGTTGACGCCAGAGTTTGATGCGCTGTTGGAGAATATTGAGAAGTCTTCGCGCTCACATTCGTTACAACTCGTGAATTCTGTGCCGAGAATTTTGAGCGCCACTGCAACTTCGCTTCCAGCGGATGCAGACGTACCCTTTCTCGCGCAAACGTTTTCGGCGTCGAAGATAGCTAAAGAGAGCGCGCGAGCGCACGAAGCGATGGAAAAGGCGCGGAGTAGATTACGCGAAGATTTCGATAAAGCCATCGAGTATTGCGCGTTGACGCAATTTATGAACGCTCGCGCGATATATGATTTTGGCGAAACGAATCCGACTCGAGAACTCGTGAAAGTAGAAGGCAAAAATAAGCCACCGTCGACGGAGGACTTTACTTCTGCGCTTTCGATTGTCGCCGCATGGACTGCTGATATCGATTCTATCGAGAAATCGCGCCAAATAGGATCGCTGCGCGTCGACACTTCTGAAATTAAAAAAATTGTGACGCCAATCTGTACCGAAGCTGCGATTAAAGTGAAGGAGAGATTAATTACAACAGCAAAAGCAAAAACGGTAGCCTTGCTTAGCACGTTGGAAGCGTCCACGGAGATGTTGCGAGACTATCCCAAGACTGGACGAGAAGAAAGTGACGAAGGTCACTGTGAACAAGACGTCAAAAAAGATGACGAGACAGGCGGCCAAGTTAGTATGAACGCGGAAGATGGCGCAATAGACACTAGAAATGACGAATCAGCAAAAGTGGCGTCGGGGGCGCTTGACGAAAGCGTTCGCTATAAACGAACTGTGGTGAAAGCAGCAGAAAATGTTCGTTCGTTCGAAATGGAGTCTGTTTCGATTGAAACGATGTATTCACTCGCATCAACGCATTCGGTGAAGATTCCGGCGCACGATCAGGTTAAACTTGATGATTTGCGCGTCGCTGTAGAGGAACATGGCAAGGCGTTGGAAGACGCGAAAACCTACTTGGATACACGCGACGAAGCAAATATCGCGATTTTAAAGTCAGAATCCGAACGTTTAGAGAAGAGTGGCGAAGAAATTTTTGAGCAACTACCAGGAGGACCTACTGGTGAAGAGGTTATGAACGAGTGTATTCTTCCCTCTGTGGTGATTGAATCGTTGAAAGAAACGAGAATGCGATTAGACGGTATGCGAGATCGCGCCGCCGCTTTGAAGTCGTACGCCGAAACTTACTCGTTATCCTCGGTTGAGTCCGATGCGAGAGACGGTGTGGAGGGGGAGAATATTGCTTCGAATGTATCGAGTGCGTTTAATTTCCGAGCGCTCGACGACGCCAATCGCGAATTGACAATAAGAGAAACCGCATGGGAACAATTGAATACGTTCCAATCCATTTCCACAGAATGGATGCATTCTGCCATCGTAGACGTTAACGTAGATAGTGTTCTCGAAAAGATTGAAAAGACAAAGGTACAATTAGGAAAGTTGAAACGCATGAGGAAAGACAAACGCGATGAAGTAGTATCACGTTTGGATAAGTGCGTTCAAAACTTCGAGGCAACGTTACCGGCGCTTGAAACGTTATCGAGCGACGCGTTGAAAGAACGGCATTGGAAAGATATTCGAGAATTACTCAACGTAGTAGATGACAACCAACCTGTACTGGCATTGGACGATACCACGGAAGATAAGTTTATATCATCTGAGTTGTCGTCAGATTCGCCTACGTCAACAGAGACGTTATCTGAGACAAAAAATAGCTCCTCTTCCACGCTTACCTTGGAGAAAGCTCTGGAAGCTGGTTTACAATCAAAAATCGATGTTATCCGCGATATCGTCGCGCGCGCTTCGAAGGAAAATGCGCTAGAGTCCGCTTTAATAAAAATGGAGAAAGATTGGGATGGTATAGATTTCGTGTGTACGCCATACAAGGATACTGGCACGTGCGTCCTCGGCGGAACGGAAGACGCTCAGGCGCTTCTGGACGATCAACTCGTGAAGACCCAATCCATTCGCGCGTCTCCATTTTCGCAGCCGTTCGGCGACCGCGCAGTAGTTTGGAGCGAGACCCTGCAGCGTTTACAAGATACGCTCGATCAGTGGGGATCGTGTCAAGCGACTTGGCAATACTTGGAGCCAATTTTTGCCTCTGAAGATATCGTGAAGCAGATGCCCGTAGAAGGGGAAAAGTTCAAGTCTGTGGATCAGATGTACCGTAACGTCGTGGATGCAACCGCAAAGAATCCGTCGGCGATACAATGCGGCAGAGATGAAACGCGATTACAAAGTTTGGAAGCCGCAAACACGTTACTCGATGAAATTCAGCGAGGTTTACAATCCTACCTGGAGTTGAAGCGCATCGCATTCCCGCGCTTCTTCTTTCTCTCGAACGACGAGATGCTCGAGATATTGAGTGAAACAAAAGATCCACGCAGAGTGCAACCGCATTTGAGAAAGTGCTTCGAAGGTATAGATTCCGTGACTTTTGAAAAAAATGAAGAAGACGATCGAGAATATATTGTTGCCATGAATTCTGTCGAAGGCGAAGAAGTGCCGTTCAACACGTTTATAGAACCGGCAAAGGCTAACGGTGCCGTCGAAAGATGGTTATGCGAAGTCGAAACGTCAATGTTAGAAGCAGTTGAGAAACAGTGCGCTGCTGGAGTTCGCGCGTATGCGACCACGGAGCGGAAAAAATGGGTGTTGGAATGGCCCGGTCAAGTGGTATTACTTGGGTCGCAGATTTATTGGACTCGCGACATCGCCGAAGCTTTACGAAACGAAAAATCCAATCCAGGGAGCGTGAAGAAAGCCGCGGAGAAGTGCGATCGGCAATTGAAAGAGATTATCGAGTTAGTGAGAGGTGACCTGACTCCTTTACAGCGTAAAACGCTCTCTGCTTTGGTGGTCATGGATGTCCACAATCGAGACGTGGCCCGTAAGCTTGCCGAAGATGGCGTATCCTCCGAACGCGATTTTTCCTGGTTGTCACAGTTGCGTGCGACGTACGAATTGAAGAAAGTGCAAAAAGATGACGGTTCGTACGATAGAAAAGAGACCGTGATGTTGCGCATGATGAATGCTTCCGTCGAATATGGTTACGAATACCTAGGAAACTCGTCGCGCCTTGTGATTACGCCGTTAACCGACCGCTGCTATCGTACGCTCATGGGAGCAATTCATCTCAACTTGGGAGGTGCACCGGAAGGTCCAGCTGGTACTGGTAAAACAGAAACAACCAAAGATCTCGCAAAAGCGCTGGCAAGACAGTGCGTTGTTTTCAACTGTTCCGATTCTTTGGACTATTTAACGATGGCACGATTCTTCAAAGGTTTAGCTTCGTCCGGTGCGTGGGCGTGCTTCGATGAATTCAATCGCATCGATTTGGAAGTGCTATCTGTTGTAGCCCAGCAAGTGCTTGAGATTCAAATCGCCGTGAAGAATAACGTGAAGAAGTTCTTCTTTGAAGGTTCAGAACTTACGTTGCGTCCGACGTGCAATGTGTTCATCACGATGAACCCTGGTTATGCGGGTAGATCCGAACTTCCAGATAACTTGAAAGCGCTCTTCCGAACAGTAGCTATGATGGTTCCTGACTACGCGTTGATTTCTGAGATTTTGCTCTATTCTGATGGGTATCTTAACGCGCGAGCGTGTGCGCGAAAGATTGTAGCGACGTATCGTTTGTGTTCAGAACAGCTTTCTTCTCAGGATCACTACGATTATGGCATGCGTGCCGTCATTGCTGTGCTCAGGGCCGCAGGCAATTTGAAGCGAAAGCATCCAGAGGAGTGTGAATTTGTTTTGACGTTACGTGCCATCATCGACGTGAACTTGTGTAAATTTCTCGCCCACGACGTTCCTTTGTTTTATGGCATCGTCGGTGATTTATTCCCCGGGGTTGTTCTACCGAAAACAGATTACGAAAATCTGCACGCTGCTGTGATTGATCAGTGTACTGCGAGGAATTTACAGCCCACGGAGTATTTTTTGACCAAGATTACGCAATTGTATGAGATGATTGTGGTTCGACACGGTTTGATGCTAGTCGGCGAGACGATGAGTGGAAAATCATCAGCGTTGGCTGTATTAGCTGGTGCCCTTACAGATTTACACGAGAAAGGACTGAACGATGAGAAAGAGGTCATTGCGACGTATTTAAATCCAAAGGCAGTCACGATGGGACAACTTTATGGTGAAACAGATAACGTGACACAAGAGTGGAGAGAGGGGGTGTTGGGTTTACACTTCCGTAAACTCGCGAATATGCGCGAAACCCACATCAGAAAATGGCTCGTTATGGATGGTCCCGTCGATGCAATTTGGATCGAGAACATGAACACAGTTTTAGACGATAATAAAAAGTTATGCCTCCCGAATTCTGAGATTATTGCAATGACGGGGTTGATGAACTTGATTTTTGAGGTTGCCGATTTGGCCGTGGCGAGTCCGGCGACGGTATCTCGATGCGGTATGGTTTACATGGAACCCGCTGAAGTAGGATGGAAGCCGCAATTCAAATCGTGGGTATCTGAAGCACGTGTAATGTACGGAAACGAAGCGCACGATCGCCTATCGACATTATTTGAAACGTTTCTCCCGGCATCGGTTGAGAAAGTCGGCGAGTTGAAGAAGATCTCCCCGGCGGGCGAAGGAAATCTCACGGCATCGCTTACGCGCCTATTTGACGCGACGCTGAAAGATTTGATCACAGGATATGAAAATAGTTCTGACGTGAGTAACGACGCTGCGCATACGGCTGGAATTGCTAGCGACGAAAGCGAGTCGAGCGTCGTGTCTCGTTATCTTAACCCACCTATTACTGCGATTGACGCCTCGTTCCTATTCGCCTTGGTGTGGTCTGTTGGTGGATGTGTCGATACAAAGAGCAGATCAGCATTTGATACGTTCTTAAAATCTACAATTGCGTCCAAAACCAGTTCTCTGTCATGTCCGGAAACATTTTGGCGCGATGAAAGTGCCACCGTCTACGATTTCAAAATTTCCGCTCCCAAAGGAGCCGGTGTTGAACGTTTGCACGGTATTGCGTGGCAAAAATGGATTGACTCTATTCCGGCGCAAGCTCGAATTATTCCAAAAGACCTTCCTTTTGATGCAACAATTGTTCCAACGAAAGAAACGGCTACGTGCGATCACTTGCTCGATTGCGCTTTGCGGCATGGGTACCCGATACTCTTCTGCGGCCCCACGGGTACTGGAAAATCAACCATCGTACAGCGCAGATTACGCTCCTTAGATAAGAGTAAATGGCAACCGACAACTATTGGGTTTTCTGCGAGAACATCTGCGAACGCTACACAAGCGCAAGTGGATGGACGTCTCGATAAGAGGCGAAAAGGTGTATATGGACCAATTCCAGGTGCTAAGGGCGTATTCTTTATCGATGACGTTAATATGCCGCAACGCGAATCGTATGGCGCGCAACCTCCTATTGAAATTCTTCGACAATTCCATGATTACGGAGGTTGGTACGGTAGAGACAACGCGTTTGTAACGCTCCAAGATATCCAATTCGTCGCCGCGATGGGTCCAGCCGGTGGAGGTAGAAATCCAGTGACGGAGCGGTACTTGCGTCACTTTTCACTCGTTTCAGTTCCGGAAGTAGACGAATCGGCTTTGAAAGGAATTTATAACGCCATTTTATCGCAACACTTTCAGAACTGCGAGTTTCATAATTCTATCGTCAACATGGCTCCGGACGCCGTTTGCGCTACGCTGGTCGTATACCAAACTTGCCTCGAGAAGTTACTTCCTACGCCGGAGAAATCGCACTATTCGTTCAATTTGCGAGATTTTTCGCGAGTCGCGCAGGGTTTGACTATGTTACCGCTCTCGCAAGTGGAGAATGAGAGCGATTTTGGCCGACTTCGAATCACGAGACTGTGGACTCACGAAATATTGAGGGTCTTTGGAGATCGCTTAGTTGACGTAGCGGATGAAAGAATACTGGTTGACTCCATGCGGGTCGCTGTGTCAACACATTTCCGAGAAAACTTCGACGGCTTGTTTTCACACTTGAATATGAACGATACGAAACTTTTGGCGTTTGGTAAATATGCAAATCCACCGAAAATACGCGATGAATTCGACGACGACGACGACGACGCGAACAATCTCGAGCTACAAGTACCTCCTCCAAGTTACGAAGAACTTTCTGGAGATGCTCATAGTTGGGTTTCAATCATGGACGAGCATTTGAACTATTACAATCATTATTCAAAACAGCCTATGAATATTACCATGTTTGTTTACGCCGCGGAGCATATTTCACGAATTTGCCGCATTTTAGCACAACCTGGTGGACACGCTCTCTTGGTTGGCGTCGGTGGTTCGGGACGCAAATCGCTCGCAAGACTAGCTGCGCATGCGAGTGGAGAAATGTTCGTGAAAGAAATTGAAATGACAAAGACGTATGGTATGCTCGAATGGAGGGAAGATTTGAAAAATATGCTGCGTATGTCTGGCGGGGAGAACCGAGACGTCGTCTTCTTATTCAGCGACGCGCAAATAAAAGACGAGGCATTCATCGAAGATATCAACAACTTACTCAACGCCGGTGAGATTCCAAACGCTTTTCCAACGGACGAGAAGGCTCAAGTTTTAGAAATGGTTCGAAAAGATGCCACGAAAGAAATTGGAGAGGATGCCACGCAATCGGAGCTGTGGGCGTACTTCGTATCGAGGTGTCGCCGTAAACTTCACGTCGTTCTGTGCTTATCTCCGGCCGGCGAGGCTTTCCGAGAACGTTTGCGTCAATTTCCGTCGTTGGTCAATTGCTGCACTATTGATTGGTTCAAAGCGTGGCCGGAAGATGCCTTAGAAGCGGTCGCCGGTAAGATTCTCCGGGAATCCGTGGATGGTATTTCGCCCGAGGCCGCGAGTGCGCTTACGAGTGTGTGTGGTATCATGCACTCGTCCGTGGCAGAGTTATCTGAACGGTACTACGCGAGAACTGGACGGAAGAATTACGTCACGCCAACGAGTTATCTCGAACTTTTGAGCACGTTTGCGAGTTTAGTGGGTAAGCGAAGAGAGGAAACTATGCGATTGAAGAGACGATACGAAGTTGGTCTGGAAAAGCTCGCATCTTCGGCAGAGCAAGTTGCGGGCATGCAAAGTGAACTCGAAGCTCTGCAACCGAAGCTGAAAGAGTCCGCAATTGAAGTCGCCGAAATGATGAAAGAAATTCAAAACGAGAAGGAGACAGTAGTCGAGCCGAAACGTAAGATTGTCGAAGCCGATGAAGCCGTCGCCGCGGAAAAAGCTAGGGAAGCTAACGGAGTGAAAGAAGAATGCGAGAACATATTAGCAGAGGCCATGCCTATTCTCAACGACGCTATTGCCGCCTTGGATACGTTGAAACCGGCGGATATTAATTACGTGAAACAGTTGAAAAACCCGCCGGCGATTATTAAACTCGTCCTCGAAGCCGTCTGTGTCATTTTAGAAGTCAAACCAGCTCGGGCAAAAGATCCAGACACGGGTCGCACTGTCGATGACTACTGGAAACCATCGTGTGGATTACTAAACGACAAAGATTTCCTGGAAACGCTTAAATCGTACGACAAAGATAACATACCGATAAAAGTCATACAGAAAATTCGATCAGTATACATCTCGAACCCGTTGTTCACGCCTGAAAAAGCTGCGAATGCGTCGAGCGCTGCCGAAGGTTTGTGCAAATGGGTTTGTGCAATGGACAAGTACGATAAAGTTGCAAAAATCGTCGCCCCGAAGCAAGAAGCGTTGAAGGAAGCCGAAGCGGCGTACGATGAAGTCATGGTGGGATTAAACGCCACCAGAGCGGATTTGAAAACGATATTAGATAAGCTCGAAGCTATGGAGACAGAGTTGAAGAAGCAGAACGATAAAAAAGCTAACCTCGAAGCAGAAGCGAATTTGTGCGCAGTAAAGTTACAACGCGCCGAGAGTTTGATTTCAGGTTTAGGCGGCGAGCGCGCTCGTTGGAAGAAAAAAGCGGAAGATCTCGGTCGACAGTATGAAAATATTGTTGGCGACGCGATCCTTTCCGCCGGTACTATCGCATACTTGGGTGCATTTCCAATGTCTTGCAGACAAGAGATGCATGATATGTGGATGCATGAGCTCAATAAATCGAAAATAATCTGTTCGACTAAATGCGAGTTGATTGACATTCTCGGCGATGCCGTCAGAATTAGGGAATGGCAAGTTGCGGCGTTGCCAAACGATCAATTCTCCATTGAGAACGCCATCATAATCGAAAATGCGAGACGTTGGCCTCTTATGATTGATCCACAAGGGCAAGCAAACGCTTGGATTAAAAATATGGAGAAGAAGAATAACCTCAGAGTCGTGAAACTGTCTGAAGATGGAGCGCATATGCGGGAACTCGAAAACGCCATTCAGTTTGGTACGCCGGTATTACTAGAAAACGTCGGAGAAGAACTCGATCCAAGTCTAGAGCCTTTACTTTTGAAGCAAACATTTAAAAGCGGAGGCGTGACGTGTATGCGATTAGGAGACGCAACAGTTGAGTATTCGGAAGACTTTAGACTTTACATTACGACGAAACTTCGAAACCCGCACTATTTACCGGAGACGGCGGTGAAAGTGACATTGCTCGATTTCGCAATCACACGAGAAGGTTTGAGCGATCAACTTCTCGCCTTGGTCGTTGCAAAAGAACGCCCGGATCTGGAAAAGCAGAAAGATGAGCTCGTTACGCAATCTGCGAAGAATGCGCGAGAGTTGAAACAGCTGGAAGATCAGATTCTAGAGGTTTTATCAAACTCTGACGGCAACATCCTCGACGACGAGCGTGCGATTAAAATTATTACAGACTCCAAGTCGGTCTCTGAATCCGTTACGCAAGCTCAAGCTGAGGCAGAAGAGACTGAGAAAGACATTAACGCTGCAAGATCTGCGTACTCAAGTTCTGGATCTTACGCAGCTTTACTCTTTTTCTGCATATCAGATTTGGCTGCGATTGAATCGATGTATCAGTACTCGCTGCAATGGTTCTCGCGATTATTCATCGCCTCTGTCGTAAACTCCAAATTTGAGAAAGCTACATCAGTATCATCATCAGTGGAGGAGACCGCCGTCGAAGATTCGGTCGATACTCGACTGAGAGATATCCGAACGCACTTCACGAAAAGTCTCTACGATAATGTCTGCCGCTCGCTCTTTGAATGCGATAAACTTCTGTTCTCGTTCTCGCTGTGTTCGCGCATTTCTCGGGACGAAGGGATGCTCGACGGACAAGAGTGGAACTTTCTACTCACGGGCGTTCAGATTGGATCAAAAGTTGACAAGAATCTAGTAGAAAAACTCGTACAAACTGTGGACTGGATCGATGAAAAGCGCGCAAATGATTTTGCTAATTTATCCTTTCTTCCGAGATTTTCGGATATTTGTGAAAGTATTTTAGATACAACCAATATCGAATCGCAAGAAACGTGGAAAGCTGCGTATGATAGTCCTACTCCGCACGAAGCTGCTTTCCCGAAACCGTATGACACGCTTTCTGAATTCAGTCGTTTGTGTATTATTCGTTGTTTGCGCCCGGATAAGCTTATCCCGGCTGCTCGTAAATATGTCGGCGCGACGCTTGGCGAACAGTTCATAACGCCTCCAACTTTCGATTTGGAGAAATGTTACGCAGATGCAGGACCGCGTGCACCGCTAGTCTTTGTCTTGTCCGCAGGTTCAGATCCAATGGCAAAGCTCTTACAGTTTGCGGCGTCGAAAGGGGAGGCCGATGCGGTGAAATCGATCTCGCTCGGTCAAGGCCAAGGCCCCAAGGCAAAGAAGCTCATCGATGAAGCTCGCGTAAACGGCGGTTGGGTTGTTTTACAGAATTGTCATCTAGCACCTTCGTGGATGAAAGCTTTGGAGAAAATATGCGAAGATTTAGTCGCTGGTGAAGGTGAAGCGCACAATAGGTTCAGATTGTGGATGACGTCGTATCCGTCGAAAGACTTTCCGATGACGATTTTACAGAACGCGGTGAAAATGACCAACGAGCCGCCCAGAGGGATCCGAGCGAATGTGAAACGCGCTTTAAGTGTACAGCTGCTTTGCGATGATGACTTTTTCGATAAATGTGCAAGGCCTAACGAGTTCAAGCGATTGTTATTTTCGTTGTGTTTTTTTCACGCCAACGTTCAAGAACGACGAGCGTTTGGGCCTATCGGTTGGAACGTTCCGTATGGCTTCGACGACGGTGATTTATCGATATCTGCACGACAACTAAAAATGTTCCTCGATGAAAAAGACGAGGATGAAGAGGATGGTAGCATCGAAGACGAAGCTACTGGTGGTGCTGCCACTACCGTTGCCGATGATGACGAAAAAGCGCTCGTATCGAAAGCAGTCTCGAAGTTACCTCTCGAGGCTTTACGTTATTTAGCCGGTGAATGTAACTATGGAGGCAGAGTAACAGACGCTAACGACCGCATTCTGCTCGCGACTATTCTTGAAAAGTGCTACTCAGAAGAAGCCGCGTCGTCGAATAATTTTGCGTTATCCGCCTCTGGAAAATACGCAACTCCGTCCATCTTGAATCCAAGTCGCGCGCAGCTTCTCGAACACGTGGACGCATTACCCGCTTTACCAGAACCAGAGGTTTTTGGTTTGCACGCGAACGCTGACGTCTCTAAAGATCGCGCGGATGCAGAGGCGATGTGTCGAGATCTACTAAAAATGTCCGGCGATAGCGCGAGCGAGGAAACAAACGAGAATCTCGAGACAGAAGAAAGTGGTGAACACGCAACGAAGGAAAAGGATGACTGCGAAGAAGATTCATCTAGTACCACCACAAACGAGGCTGCGGATACGAACACTGCGTTAAAAGAAGTCATTAACGACGCAATCGCCCGTCTTCCGTCTAATTTTAATGTCGAAAAGACGCGAGAAAAGCTCCCTGACGCCTACGCGGATTCTCTCGGAACAACTTTGTGTCAAGAAATGTCCCGATATAACAAGCTTTTGCTCAACATTCGAAAATCTTTACACGAGATTGAAGCCGCTCTCGCCGGACGCGCAGCTTTCTCAGCCGAGTCCGAAGCGTCGAAGAAAGCAATCGAGCGCAACGCCGTTCCGGAAGCCTGGAAAAAAGTGAGTTATCCGTCGCTCAAACCTTTCTCCTCGTACTTTGACGACCTCTTGGAGCGTTGCAGCATGCTCGAGACTTGGGATAGGAATGGAAAGCCACCCGCGGTGTTTTGGATCTCTGGTTTCTTCTTCGCGCAGTCGTTCTTAACGGCCGCGTTGCAGAACTATAGCCGCAAACACAAACTCCCCGTGGACGAAATAGCGTTCGATTTTGAGCCAATCAAAGGCGACGTGAGTGATATTACCGAACCACCCGAAGCTGGAGTGTACGTCTCCGGTCTATTCTTAGAAGGATGCGGGTGGGACGAAGAAAACATGCAACTGGTTGAATCGGAGAAAAACGTCTTACACTCGAAAGCGCCTATATTTTGGTTCAAGCCGAGAAAGGCAGACGAGATTAAGCAAAACGCGAGGTACGATTGCCCTTGCTATCGAACGGCAGAAAGAAGAGGTACGCTCGCGACGACTGGACACTCGACAAACTTTGTCATGCACGTGAAAATGCCCACGAAAGAACCCGCGGAACACTGGATTAAAAGAGGAGTGGCGTTGGTGACCCAACTCAGCGAGTAAATTTTAGAGAAAAGCGTACATTCGGTGCCAATAGTACTTATTTATTACCAAATCATCAAACGAATTCAAAAATATGTTTAAAGCCCTTCAATAGGAACTTGCAAAAACTTCGCCAACTCCGCCGCTTGCCTCTCCACCTCCGCCAACGTCAACGGTTGGCCGATGCGCGTCAACGGGATATCGCCTTTACCTTTGCACTTCACGTACACAACCCGTCTCGGGTTAATCCCGTCAGAGATCTCCACTCTCACCGCCGTCACGTCTTTCAAATCCGTCAACAAGTTCACCCGTCTATTCTTCCCCGGAAACCCATACCTAAACACTCGAAAAATCCCTTCCTCTTTGTTAAACTCGTTATACCCGGCGCCGACGTTCCAGTTGATCGTCAACCATAAATACGTCGCCAACAACAAACCCGCGATACCGTAAAAGCTCATCACCAACCCTTGCGGAAAGAATTGAATGTCCGAAGCGTCCAAGAAAAACACCAAATTGTGTTTGAAATACGCGCTCGCGCCGGTGATCAAAAACCCGCTCGCGCCGGCGGTCACGACCGAGGCCCAAAAGTAATTCGAGAATCGCTTCGCCCCGACCACTGGGTCCACGTACACGATATCGTTGACGATTTTTTTGAACTCATCGTCTCCTCCCGAGGAATCATTGTTGTTGTTAAACATCCCCGCGTTCATTTTCACCGATCTTATCTTCTGCTTGGTGGAAAAGGAGGAGGAAGAGGAGGAGGATAAAGCGTTGTTCACGGCGCAGATCGTCCTCGATGATGACGACGGTGTAATCACCATTTTTTCCCCGCGAACGACGCCCACCCCGCGCAAAGTAGATTTACGCGCGCTTTTGCTGCTACTCATCGTCGCATTAATGATGATGCTGTTGTTGTTGTTGTTTCTAGTGTGTTGTGCTCTTCTGCTCGTCCTCGGGGAGGACAAAATCGCCCCAAACGAGGAGGAGGATACTCCCACCAGTGCTGACATCTTGAAGATTTTTTATGCCGAAAATGTGGACGAAAGATGAGAAATTTTTTTGATTCTCCTTTTGTTCATTTTTGGAACGTACGAAAATTTAATACAACACAAGACTAATGACTCTCTCTCTCTCTTTTCTCTCTCTCTCTCTCTCTCTCTCTCTCTCTCTCTCTCTC
>Ga0209505_1001156_pt1 | contig 18971 bp, 11 predicted proteins | sample COGITO_mtgs_1103_2_FD_184794 | JGI IMG/M metagenome (GOLD analysis project Ga0209505, IMG submission 184794) | Pelagic marine microbial communities from North Sea - COGITO_mtgs_110331 (SPAdes) (version 2) | ecosystem: Environmental > Aquatic > Marine > Epipelagic ... | reverse complement strand
TCCCGAACACCCGGGAACAGGCTCGTTTCCGCCGCGCTGAAAACACATCAGACCAATTCCGCAATCGGAATCTTTGTCGCAATCGCCTTCGCAAACGCCGAGACCGCCAGTGCCCTTTCCGTTGATATGAACGTCCCCGATGTCGAGGCGAGTAGCTCCGAGTTCGGCCATTTTAAACTTTGGCGAATGCAAAGATGGTAAAGAATTTTTCTTCTTTTGCTCTGCCATCGCTTTTTCAAAGACCTTTCTGTCGTACACAAACGTGTCTGTGTTCTTCTCCCGACGTTGCGATTCGCGTTGCGATTCGAGGCTCTGATTATTATGTCGTTCCAGACTTTGTCCTCTGTCGTGAACTTCGGTCGTTTTTGTCAACGAGTAATCAAAATCATTAGAATCGCCGGCGTGAACGAACGAGGGAGTGAACGTAATGCAACACGCAGACAACAAAGCAATCGAGTAAAGAAACAAGACACGACCGAGGGTGGCGACCGTCGTCGTCCTCTTGGGCGCACTCATTCCTTTTCCCAATACTACGCCAGAGAAAGAGTATATTTTGTTGTGTTTATTTCCTCAACTATTTCCAAATAACACTAAAAAAAGAGAGAATTCGGTCAGTGGGAATAGAGCGCGCGCGCGCGTCGTACTTCCGACGATTACGAGCCGCGCAGCAAAGAACGAATCGAAGCGCTTCGAAGACGTGCTTCGAAAAGCGCACGTTCAAAGAAGTAAAAAACTGCGAGTCGTCGTCGTCGTCGTCGTCGTCGTCGTCGTCGTCCATTCGGCGCGCATTCTCTCGTCTGTCGTGGAAACAAAATGGACGCGTCTCGAGAAAAATGCCTTTTCTTCCAATGTTTCTTCGTATTTTGCTCTCTACCTTTTTAACAGTATCGCAATATAACAGCAGTAGAGGTCTTCTTCTTCTTCTTCTTCTCGTCGCTTAGATGCGACTTTCAGAGTGAGAGAGACGGTGATGATGATGCGTGATATCGAAATGCCCGCGTGTGAAATAGTGTTGAAAAAATGTGAGCTTTCAAAAGGCATCCTGATACAAAAAACGAAAACCCTAAATTAAACACCTTTTCAAAAAACTTTTCGATTAATCCATCGAGAAGAAACGAAACGCTTTCTTTCAGTTCGCAAAGAGAAAGACCGCAGACCGCAGAAAACAACGACCATAAGTCGCGTTACGTGAAGAAGAGGAGAAAGAATATCCAATTTGTCTTGTTACTTCTTATAACGCTTTCATAGAATACAACCACTACTAAACTACTACTACTCACAAAGAACAAAAGCAGAACGAGCAGTGCTCTAGACGCTTTCTTCGAGCAAAGAGAGAGAGAGAGAGAGAAGCGCTTTTTGTTCTCGCGATATAAAAGCGCGCGTTGTGTCCTCATCGCATCATCACAGAAGCGCTTTTTATATTCCAATTTGCTGCGCGTGTGCCGGAAAAAAAGCGAACATAACGCGCGAGAATAAAGAAGAGAAAGAAGAAAAAAGTCACCCAAAAAGGTTCCGTTCGCGTGCCGCGCGGGAGTGGGAAAAGGTCTTTTCGTCGCCGTTCGAAAGCAGACGCGCGTCGAGAGAAACATCTGGTGCCGAAAGATATAATTATTCTTCCGCAAAATTTGAGTCAACTTTCGTGCGCAAATGAACAGTCGAGAGGGAATAAACGAGGAAAGGGTGCCCACATCGATACCGTCCCAAAAAATGACGATTCAGACGACTTCTTTATCGGAGAATAACAACAAGGAGAATAACAACATCGACAGCAGTTTTATCGTCGTCGCGGGGAAGATGAGCGCGTCGGGATCCGCGGCGACTTCTGCGACTGCCGCGATTGCTGCGACCGCCACTAATTCGTCGCCGAAATCATCGCGAAAGACGAAGCGCTGGTTTTCTTTTGTTTTGGAAAACATCGAACGCGACGCGCGATTCAGAACGATGTGCACGGAGACGCTGAATAAAAGGTTGCAGAAAGCGTACGAGAAATTGACGAAAAGAGAGACGCAGGCGCATAATAAGGAGTGGATTTTGTTGAAAATGGCGAGATTCGTGTTGGAAACCAACAACGCCGCCGGGGAGGAAGAACGAGAAGAAGAAGAAGAAGAAGAATACAAAGAAGAAGAAGAAGAAAGAGAGGCGGTGAAAAACTCGATGTTTGCGCGACTGAGACAGATTTTGGAAGAGACGGTTGAAAGCGAGCGAGAAGAAGAAGGGCACACAAGAAATGTACCCGCGCCGTCGTCGTCGAATAATAGCAATTATAACAACAACTTTCGCAAGAACAGGAAACGAAAAGTGACGACGAAAGAACGTGAAGAAAAGACCGCTGCCGTTGCTGCAGTTTCATCTACCACTATGATTCCTCTCCAGTGCTCGAGAAATGACGGCAAGAGTTGGCGATGTTCAGCGTTAGCCGTGGAGGGACACAAGCACTGCGCGAAGCATTTGCGGTGGGGGTACGGAGCTCGAGCGGCGAACAACGCGCAACACATCGCGTCGATAGCCAACATCATCGCCGCCGCAGAGAAGAACAATAAGAACAACAACAACAAGAATAACAACAGCAGCAGCAAATTAATGCACAGAAACAAGGACACGCGCGCTTTAGAAAAGAAAAGTCGCCATTTACCCAAACGACGCGTCAATCTGAGCGACGCCGGCGAGAAACAACAACGATTACGCGAGGAGAAAATGTACGAACAACATCGCGTCGAATACGAGCGTCGAATGCAGAAGAAAATAAAGAGTAGCATCGTCCAAACGACCTCCAGCGATGGCACGAACATCGCCTGCACTATCGAAGTATGCGAGAAAAACGAGGAAAAGGAGGACGACTGTCTCAGCGAAAACACGAGCATTCCTCTCTTCTCTCGTCCCGGAGGAAGCTTGAAAAACTCCTCGTCGTCGTCTTTATCCTCTTTGTCGTCGTCTTCTATCGGGGTGATGAAAACGATCAATTTAGACGACTTTTCCGGATACGGGCCGTTACGAGAACACTTACTGAAACTCGCAGCAGGAGCGAGTAGTAATTCTACCGGAAGAGAAATATCGGTAGTGTATTGGACGGCGCATAATACCGCGCATCAAATCGCGTTGGGAGAACCGTACGAGTATTTCAAAGCGAAGTGCGTGAAACTTCACGCGAAAGTGTACCCAAAAGCATCATCATCAGGTACTGGTGGTGGTTTTCGAAGCATCAAAATTCCTCTCGTCGCGGGACCAACGTCGTCGTCGTCGTCGTCGTCGTCGCCGTCTGCGACGATGTACATGATGTTGATGATGCAAAACGACAAAAACAAAAATATATTTTTTCCAGCCAGCTCTACCTAGAGTAACGTACTACCAGATGTAGAAGATAAAAACACACCACGTACCACTGTAACACCAGGTACATTAGAGTAATAACATGCATTTTAATAAGTAAGGACGTGCAGTGTACCACATGCAAGCGTAAAGTATAACAACATTAAAAAATTAAGAGTACCTCCAATTCACCTTTCGTAAGCTCCCGCTCGCGTCGGCGATTTTTTCGTTCAACTCATCCATCTTCTTCGTCAATTTCAAAGCCTCTTTACCTCTTTCCGTGTCCGCGTTGGCGAGTTGCAACAACAAATCTCGTTCCATCTTTGACGGATCCTCTTCCGCGTTGGCATCGAGGACGCTCTTCTCCGACGAACCCGCTCCTCCTCCTTTCGAAGAGGAGGAATACTCAAACAACGCGTCCCATTTTTTATCGAGCTTCTTGAGTGCTTTCTCAATAGGCACGACTTGGTACATCCCGCTATCGCCGGGAATCTTGGACGCTAACCCTTCCTCGACCAACTTTTTTACGCTTCCGTGCACGTCAAAATCTACCGCGATGCCGAAAGCATCCATCAGCGCTTGTTCCAATCGATCGTCTAACTCCTCTATGGTCATCCCGGATTTATTCCCTCGCATCGCCGCGTACGCCAAAATCATCTCTTTCGTCTCTTGTTCTTCCATATCCGTCGACACCGACGCTAACACCGCGAACCCACTCGAATCCATCTTCTTCATAACCTCTTTACTCATTTGCGCCGCGTAGTTTGCCTTGGATTTTTGAATGTTCGCCCACGAGGCGGATAACTTCCCGCCGGCAACGGTTAACAACTGCATCGCTCGTTCCGACAACGCTTCGCCGGTTATGAACGCCCAAATCAACGAAAAGAGAACGAGCACCATGGTGATACCATTCGTCAAGTAATCGATAAACTTTGCGCATATTTTTACGCCCGGAAAAACCATCTCCAAATCCGCCATCGGAACGTTTTGAAACGATTTCAGACGCAAAGGTCCAGCGCCGGACGGAACGTTCAAAAACTGCGCCTCCGCGGCATCGATTTTATCTTCTCTGTATAACAAAATGACCTCCTTAAACGTCGGTTCGCTCAACTCGAGCTTTTTGTGGACGTTTTTCAACACGGACGCGATTGTTGGCATGAGCCTTCGAAGCGTTTTCCGTTCAATTTTCGAAACCTTTCTCTTCCCTCCGCTCCTTCCCGGACCGCCCGCCGCGAAAGCAGATTCCTCGCCTTTCGAAGACGACGACCCAAAACCCAAACCGAACGCTTTCCTCAACACCTTCCCAACCGGCCTTTTCAACGCGTACTCCAGCAACAAATCAATCTTTTCCGCGATGAACAAATCTGCGTGCGTGCTCGTCGTCACCCCTCTCTTGAACAGTAAAACGCGTTCGGAAAATGTCGGCAGCCCAACCTTCAGCTCTGGATTTTTCTTTAAAAACGCTTTCAACAAACTCACGTCGTATCCTCCTTTCTCCCAATCGATTGTCATCGGTAAGCGAAACATAAAATCTTCCTCCATGGCTACGTCCCACTCGCTCGCGCTCAACAAGGTGTACTCCGCCGTCGCCATCATCTGGCAAAATTGCGTCACGAACTGTACGCTCACCCGTTCGTGTTCGGTTGGACTTTTCGCGTCGCTCTTCGCATCCTTTCTTCGTTTCGGTAGTAAACCGCTGCTGGCGTCGAATCCTTCGCGCAAAGCGTCTCTTTTCGTTTGGTGTTCGTAATGGACGATCCCGCGTATCAGGGAGACAAAATCGGAAAACTTTTTCTTTTCCGCGCCGGACACTGATGACGACGACGACGACGTCACGGAGGACGACAAAAACGCATCCTCGCACATCCGTTTGCACGAATCGATGTTCATCGAGACGTGTCTCGTGTCCTCGACGTCGACCGTGAATTGCGTCGTTGCTTTTGAGGCCATGTTTTATGCGCTCGAATGAAATGACGAACTTGTCCACACTTTTGCGCTTTCCCGAACGCTTGAGAAGAACAAGAACACGTTTTGTACGACGCGACGATGAGTTCCGCGGAAACCACGAAGGCGACGACGACACCACCCGTGCCAGCAACAAACGACGTCACTTTTTCGCAAAACCAATCCTCGTCCACGACAACAACGGACGATCTCCCTCGCGCGCACGTAAAACGTTTGATGAAACATCACCTCTCGCAATTCATGCACGTGGACTCGAAAACCGCGCAACAGTTCGAACCGAACATCGCGAAAGATGCCTTGGATGGCGTCCAGCAAGCGTGCAAAATCTTTATTCACTACCTGACGTCCACGGCGAACGATATATGCACGGAGAGTAAACGGAGCACCTTATCCGCGGTACGTTGAAGTTTAAGTTTGGTGGGGTGAATTCTTTCGGATGGATTTTGAATTTTGAATCGCCGCTTTCGAGTCTGGATTGCGTTCGAAAACGCTCTCGATCGACGCGACATCAGTCACTCATTCATTCCTCTATTTCTCTCTTTTAAAAAAACATTAAAAAACAGGACGATGTCATCCGCGCCGTGCGCGAAATCGATTTCCACGAGCTCGAGCCGAAATTGAGAGACCATTTGAACCAGGCGAAAGCCGCCGCGGCCCAGCGACAAGCGCTCGCCGCTTCGGCGGCGGAGCGAGCGACGACCGAGCGGAGCGAAGGCGCTCCGGCGAAGAAACAGAAAACGATGGATGAAGAGGAAGAAGAGGAAGGAGAGGGTGTGAGCGACGAAATGGGAGACGATGGTAAAGAAGAAGACGACGCAGGGGAGGAAGAGGAGGAGGACGAATAGTACTCGCATCAGTAGCTTTTGTTAGACTTCACCAACCTTCCCCAAAAGACATACACATTGCCTCAGAAATTCTCCTCCTTAAACTCATCTTTCGCGCGCGGAAGGAACGCACACGCACACTTTTTGCGCGTTTAAAACCGACAGAGCATATAAGACGACGAAGGAATATCATCGTTTGAGATCTTCTTTCTCTGACGCGTAATCGTAATCTCTCTCTCTCTCTTTCTCTGCTCTTTTTTGTCTCATTTTCCCAGAGAGAGAGGCCGCGCATTGGATTGTGTTTCTGGTTCTGTGTTTAAAGAGAGAAGAAGGTACGGAAGAAGAATAAGGAGACGAGAGAGAAGAAATGAAGCGCACGTACCAATCGGTTCCCTCGTTGACCTCCGGAGGACTTGGAAACGGGGGGAAAACTCTCGAGCGCGTGAAATCGTTTCAAGAGTTACAAATCGAGTCCGATACGAAGTTGTACTGGGTGAAGTCCTTGTTCTTCCTCTTCTCGTGGGCGTTCGTTTCCGGCGGGATTATTTTACTGAACAAGTATATTTTCGTGAAGGACGATTTCCCGTACCCGATTGCAATTTCCGCGACTGGGCCTTTGTGTTCGTGGATCGTGGCGGCGTTGTTGATCGCGAGCGGGAGAGTGACGATAGAGAACAGATTGACGCTGTGGGAGTACGTGACGATTATTATTCCGATTGGTTTGTTCACGGCGATTACGTTCGCGAGCGGGAACACGCTGTATTTATACTTGAGCGTCAGTTTTATACAGATGATTAAAAGTTTAAGTCCAGTGGTTGTGTTTTTAGTTTTAGTTTTGTTAGGTATGGATAAGCCGACGTTTACGAAGACGTTTGGGATCGTGGTGACGAGTTTCGGGATGTTGGTGGCGTGTTTGAGCGAGAGTAAATTGACATCGGTCGGGATCATGTTGATCGTTCTGAGTGAATCGAGCGAGTGCATTCGGATGGTGTTTTTCCAGCACATGTTGTATAGTCGTAGTTTTGGAGTCATCGAGGGTTTGTTTTATTCCGCGCCGGCGAATTTTCTGTTTTTAGTGCTCTTCACCGTAATCTTCGAGTACGGCGAGATGGTTGAGACGGAGGCGTGGAGACGACCGATGGGAAATCCGTTGCCGTATATAGTAGTCGCGTTTTTTGGATTTTTCGTAAACGTGACGACGATTGGTGTGATTCAAACGTGCGGCTCGTTGACGTTTAAAGGTGCCGGGCAGGTGAGAAACGCGACGGTGATTATGTTATCCAGTTGGTTGTATAAAGAGAAGCAAACTTTCGTGCAGCTGTGCGGTTACGTGGTTTCAATCGTTGGATTTTTCATATACCAAACCGCAAAATCGGCGGAAAGTTTGGACACGATCACGAAAAGCGCGGAATTCATGGCTGGTGAACCGTTTACGCCCGGCTCGCCGATTTGGGAAGGTTCGGAAGAGTACACGTGGACGACCAGTCCGCAATGGAAACAGATCAAAAGAGGCGGCATTTTCTCGAATTTTCGGTTCGTCAATAACAAAGGAGGGTCCTCGAACAATTTAGTCGGAATGGCCAACGGAGGTAACGGTAGCACGAATAGCATGAGCAATAAAAACAACAACGGGAGCTTTTCTGGGTCGGAGGAAGAGAGGCAGAAAATCTTAGGCCCGACGCTGAAGGAAATCGAGGAGATCAAATTGGCGCAGTTGGCTAAGCAAAGGTCGAAATCGACCGCAGATTTCAACGTCGCCGAAAACGGCGGGTTGGTGGTGACGCCGAGAAGTTCTGATTTTGGTTCCGGAAGTACCGGACAACACTTTGTTTTAAGTTTACCTGAGGATTCAGAACGCGAGAGAGATCCGACTCGAGCCGCCAGATGGGGCGTTTAAGAAAAACATTTTTACTAGTAGTTTAGTTTTAGTTTTCATCATAGAATTTGTATACGTTAGACTTCACATTAAAATACATGTAGGTAGAAGAAGACTCTGGTTCTCCTCGTTCTTCTTCTTCTTCTTCTTCTTCCTTCTCCTCTTGTAGCGGTTCGCGCGGGTTTGGATATATAATCTACTCTGTTGTACATTTCCCGCTTTTTGACCCCTTCGCGCTATTCTTAATTCTTCTTTCGTCCTCTTCCTGTCTCCTCTCCTTTTTCTTTTATAAACTTCTCCCTCCTTTCTCTCTCTTTCTCTCTCCTTCTCTCTCTTTCTCTCCATTCACACACGACGCTGTGAACGAACCACTTAAAGCACCGTTCCGTCCGGAATCTTTGCGTCCTTCAAGATGCAAGCGATTCCGTCCACAATCTCAATCATCCCTCGTAACTCCTCTCTCACCTGCACATTGCCGTTGCATCTCAACACGCAATCCTTCCCGATGCTAGCACCAGAATCTACAACTACGTTTTCCATTTCCGTGTTATCACCAACAATCGTTTGCGCGACAACTTCCGGCGACCCGACGATGATGACGTTCTTCAATCGAACGTTTTCACCGATTTGAGTCGTGGGACCAACGATGGCGGATTCAATAAACGATCCGCTTTCACCGCTTCTAACGACGCAACCGTCCAAAATCAACGACTCTTGAACTCTGGCAAAACCAATAAACTTAGCCGGTGGTAAATATCTCGCTCTCGAGATGAGTTTCTGGTCGGACCCGTACGCGATCAACTCCGCCGACGGACCTCCTTTCGCCATCTCGATGTTCGCTTGAAACCATTCGGAAAACGAGCGCAACGGCGTCCAATACCCCTCGTGCTTGTGTACGACAACTTTCATCCCGCGCTCGATCGCTTGATTAATCACGTGCTCGCCAAACTCGAAGTAATCTCCTCGTTCTCTCGATGGATTCAAAAGCAACAACTCCTTCATCGCCTCGGCGGAGATTATGTAATTCCCGGTGCTGATGTGATACGAGTGTCGTTCGTCCTTATCGACGAGTTCGCGAAAAATGTTCGAAAAGTGCGGCTTTTCGTGCAACCTTTTGACGACGCCTTTCTCACCTTTCGTCGTCACTTCAGTTAAACCAACTTTTAAATGGTTCGAATCGTGGTGTAAGTGCGATTTTTCCAACGCGCTCGAATGGCAGCGTTCGCTTTGAACCATCATAGTAATTGCCGCGCAAGAGTCGTTGTGCGCCTTCAACATCTCGTTGAAATCAGATTTGTGCAACTGCTCTCCCGAGCACACCAAATACGCCTCTTTATCGTACAATCCTACCCCCGCTCCGTTCATCAAACCTTGACCACTGCTCACGCCTTGTTCGATGGCGACGTCAAACGACTGCGCTTCCAAGTGCGCTCTCACAGCCGCCGCGCTTCCTTTGGGCCACTCGTCTCTCGTCGGCGTCGCTGACATTGGTAACACGCAAACCTCCGTTGTCGATCGGCCCATGGAGGAATTTTTCGAAAAAGTCATCGTCACGTGGTTGTTCAATGATCTCGAGTTGTATTGCGTCAAAACGAAAACTTTGCCAAACTCGGCTTTCAGGCACGCCGCGACTGGGAAATCGATTAATCGGAACGATCCACCCACGCTCAACGCCGAAATCGCTCTCTTTCGCGTCATCGGGTTAGACTCACCGGCGCCGCCGGCTAAAACGATCGCGGTAACGTTTTGTGCGGAGACTTTTGCAATTGCGCCCGGTTGTTGTTGTTGATGCCGTTGTTGTCCGTTCAACGGAACGTTCACCATTCTCGTATTCCCCAAGTTCACTCGATTCGTATCCTCGCTCGTCCTCGACATGCTCAACCTCGACTTACTCGGCGACGACGCTTCCACCCGTTTCGACGTCATCACGTCGATCGTCTCCGCCGTCGAATTCGTTTGCACGCGAAACGGCGCGTCCACGTACGAGTTTCGCATCATCTCTCGCTTGTGTTCTTCCAAAAGTTGGTCTTCGTCCACGGAACCTAAACCTCTCTGTTGCTGCGCTCTTTCTTCTTTGATCGCGTCCGTTTTCATCTCGTCGCCGCGTTGGTGGTGGTGGTCTCTGTGGTGCTCTCCTCCTGCAGAAGAGGAAGATCCTCTCGCCCCGGAGGAATCGCAGGAGATTCGAGTCGTCGACGACCCGACTCCCAATCGTCCGTTCCTCGCGCCTTCGCTCGAGGTGGAGGACCTTTTCGACATGAAGTGTTCTTTCAGCGAGAACTGGTGGCTCACGCCCGTGCACGTGGACGGCGGCGAACGGCTTAAAAACGCCATCTTTGTCTTCTTCTTCTTCTTCTCTTCTTAAAAAAGTTGACTTGGTAATCCGCTTTTAATCAATGAACGCGGAGAGAGAGAGATATTTTCTCTCTAACGCCGGCGGTAAAAATGAAGCGACTTCCGACGTATAACGCGAACGTAAAACGCTCCCTCTCTTCTCCTCGACGAACGGAGAGATACTTTTCCCACGCGATAAAGTCTTCTTAAAGAAGAAGAAGCGCACTGTTTTGTGTTGGTGTATTCGAGCGCGCGTGTGTATTCAACGCGTAAAATTTGTACGGTGAAATGTGACACGTCAGGAAGATACGAAAAGATATTTTGTGCATTTCTACCTTTTTTTCACGACTTTTTGTAAGGCCTTTTTTTGATTGGACGACTCTGAAACGCTTTTTCGTTGATCACAAAGATAACATAGTCAATGTTGTGCAGACAGACACAGACGCAGACGCGATGATGGAAAAGGAGACGCAAAACAAGGAGACGACGAAAACGACCTGTTATTCAAGTACCAAGCGATGGGTGGAAGAGAGCAATCGGATGTACGCGAAGAAAGTCGAAGAAGACGCGAAAAAGATGAGGGAGAAAAAAAAAGCGCATCAACGCTCAGATGCTGCGGGTGTTAAAAAATCATATCGACAGCGCTTCGACGGTAAAGGAGGCGACGAGGATCTTTCTTCTTCGGAAGCGTTCGAGAGACGAATCAAACGCGAGTGCGAAAAAATACTGAAGCGTTTAAAATCGTCGTTTAATACGTCGTCCTAGAAAATGTAAAAAGGTTTCAAAAAGTGTTCATATTACATCAACTTTTGCGCACACTCTCTCTCTCTCTTTTCTCTCTCTCTCTCTCTCGTTTTAAAATATGTTAATAATATAAAATACACATTTACGTCGCCACACCATCTTGTTGTTGTCCTTGCCCTGCTTCGCCGCCTTCGTCGGGAGACTTGACGCAACTTCTCGCGACGGATTCGAACAAGCGTTCGATTTCAGGCGCGCACCTCGTGAATCCGTGCGCCCAAAAGTTGTATCTCGGATTTTTAATCAACTCAACAAACGTGACTAATAATCCCCACGGGTGCGGTCTGTTAACAACTAATCGCTCCAATAAAACTCGCGTGATTTGTTCTCGAACTAATTCCGATTTCGTCTCTTGGAATAAGCACAAAGTTACGCAACTGAAGTAGTGCGTGTGCGAGTTTGGATATCGCAACTGGTTCGCGACGGCGCTCATGAAGTAGTATCGACCTTCCGCGTCTAAACTTTCATCGCACAATTTTTGCAACAATTCCATCGAACTGGAATTCAACACGGAATTGCGCGCATTTTGGTTCGCCACGATCGCGTTGACGCCGACGTATAACACTAAAGCGTTCATCATCGGGACGTCGTATCGCGTGCCGGTTTGCATGGCTTTTTGCCCGGGAAGCAAAATGTCGTCGCGAACCTGGTTAGCAACTTGAGACGCGTTGGCGATGTTCTTCGAGCTCAAATAGTTGTCGATGGTAACTTTCACGTTCGATTGGTTAAACGCTGGATCCTTCAATACGAATTGAGCCGCGTTCGTCGGTTCTTGCGAGATTTCCGGCAACAAGTCAATCTTCAAGTTTGGCGTGAACGGATCCGGCAAACGCATGTTCCTTGGAAACGCAGACAAGACCAAGTTACGCAGTTGGACGCAGTTCGTCGGCGTGGCATCCAAGAAGAACACGTGGTTATCGCAAAGAAATTCCGGGAAATCGTGCAACAACACCAAAAAGACTCTCAAGACGCCTTTGTAGAGCAACTTGACCGGCTCGGTCAAGTTACACTCGCGCAAGTACGGTTCGAGAAACTTCAACGCGGCGCAAATCAAACGTTGCAACAACGGACGACCTTTTTGCGCGTGGTCCAAGAGTAATCTCGGCATGAAGCATCGATGCGACACGAGTTCCAACCACGCGAACGCAAATCCAGGAACGCGCATGGGCTGCAACGCCAACAAAGCGGAAGCAAACGCAGCCAAAACTTGCGGATGCGACGAGTCCAACACCGCATCCGGCGCTCTCATTTCGTTGAGCAAGCCGCTCAACGCGCGAAAGTACGGTTTCGGATTGAACTGCGGACCTCGCTCGTCCGTATCTCGCATCGCTGTGCGAACGATGGCAACCAACGCGCGTCCAAAGAGCGCTAAACGTTGCTGCGGTGACTCTTCCGGGCGTCTCGCGAGACGCGTGACTAAACGACAATACGCGTCAACCGCCGCAAAGCTCATGGAGCTTTCCTCGCCGCCTTGATTTTTCTTTTCGCTGCCAAGGCAATGCGTCACCGCGAGTTCGACCAAGACGCGCAAAAAGCCTTCTTGGGCATCTTCGCGAAGGAACGTCGTTCGTTCGAGTCTTTGCAAGAACATGACGGATCGGTCGTCTCCGGGAGGCAAATCTTGCACTCTCGCCCACTCGTCAAAGTGACTGGCGACTCGTTCGCGCATCTCCTTCGCAGATTTTTGCGCCGTCGTCAAGTTGCTGTCGTCGACCCCGCCAGTTGACACTCTACCATCGCCATCCTCGCCAGCTTTGCCACCACCCAAGAAGCTCGTCGTTCCTGATTGCTCGCTCGGCGGAGGCGGACCACCCGGTAACGGTGGTTGCGGCGGCGGCGGAGCGCCAGGTAACGGCGGTTGCGAACCCGGAAACGCGGATTGCGGTACCGGCGGTTGCTGCCCGCTCGCTCCTCCCGGGCCACTACCGCCACTGGAAGCTCCGGCAAGATTCGATTGCGATGAAGTCGCGCTTCCCCCCATCGGCGTCGGCGGTGCGAGTCTTGGAATTCTAGAAAAGTCGTCGTACACTTTCAAAGCGACGCCGCTCATCAAGGTCGCGCTGCCAGGTCTCGGCGGACGCAAAGTCTCCAATTGTAACGCCGCCGGAAACTTCCCGGATAAAGCAACACCACTATCATAAAACGGAGCAGAAATCGATGACGGTTGCTGCTGCTGGGTTTCTTTGTGTTGTCTTCTGACCACGACCGCCGGCGCTAGCGCCTCGTCGACGTCTCGCATCGCTTTTTCCGTGGCTGCTTTTTCAATCAACGAACATCCGAGCTCCAAGTTGTCTTGCACCGCGTTTTGTATGGCATTTTCCAACGCTTGCGCCTCGCACGCGTTGGATGCACCCGCCCTTTGCACGAGCAATCGCAACTGGTTCGCCGCGGATGCCTTCAAAGGCTCTCTCGACGTCGCCAAGGCTAACGATCCAGCCAAAGAAGAAACCATCGCGTGCGCAGCTTTACGTAATCGCGACGTGTCTGGATCGCACGCGAAATCTTTACGAACGAGTTCTCTGGAAGTCACGCATGCAATAGTTGCGGAGCGTTCAACAACCGGCGACACAATCTCCCGTATGCCGTGCGTCAACGCAATCGGCAAAAATCGCGCGAGCATCGCGCGAACACTCTCCGGAACGTTCGGTTGCGGATGCACGCGGGCGTGCGCTTGAATGTTCGGCAAAGCTTGCGCGTCCGACAACGACGGTTGTTCCGCGGCCATATTCTGCTGGCGTTGCTGTTGTTGTTGTTGCTGCTGCTGCATGTCTTGTTGAGAAAGCTGCTGACCCCAGCCGCCACCCATGCCGCCGCGCTGCTGCCCTTGCAACGACGGGAGTTGGCCGTCGCTCGTGGCAGTTTGCAACATACCTCCAGGACCAAGCCCACTCAAACCGGCGGGAACTTTGTCGGCGACGAAATCAGGATTGTCGATGCGCACGCGTTGTCGATTCTGTAACAAATTCGAAGGCTTGACGTCCTTGACGCTCAAATTGAAGTGCTTAAACAATCTCTCCGTTTCAAACTTCAAGTTCAACTTCAAATCGCGATCGAGGTAAATTTCCGCCAACAACGCTAAAAGCGCCGCCGTCCACGGGTTTGGAGGCTTGAAGACGTAGTTATCTTTCGCAGGTTCGAGTATCTTCGCGACAAATGGGATGACTGCAATCATGCGTCCAGCTTCGTAGGCGTCTAAAATCAATCCTTTCACGTCGAGATCAATCATCAACACCGGCTGCAGACGCGCGATCGTTAATCCGCCGAGCCATGAACCAAGATTTTTCAACAAAGAGCGCTCGCCTGAATTCGTTTTTACTTTCCCGCTCGTCAGCAAAACTTTGATGTTGTGATAAGTCGCGCGAAGAATCGCTTCGAACAATTTTTCCTCGCCAATTTCGTCGAGCATTTCGAGATACAACGCGTGAAAGTTCGGCTCGATCGCCGCTCTCTTCACAACCATGTACGTCGCGAACCACTCGTAAAATTCTGGCTTGAGCTTTCCTTTGACTTCTTGCCCTTTCAACTTGACGTTTTCACCAGACAAGTTGTTCACGGCGAAGTGAATCTGATCCGCGGTTTTCGAATCCGGCGAAGCCGTCGTCGAGGTTGAAGCTTGCAGAAGCGTATCTAAGTTAAGAGACGTCGCAAAACCAGAAGGCGCGGACGCAATCGCCGTAGCCGAACCTGATCGTGACATATCCCCGCCATCTTTGCCGAAAAACGGTAACGACGAGGCTGAGTGCAACTTACCGTCTTTCGTAGAAGACGAGTCAATCCCGAGCACGGATGCCGCCATGTCCGTCGCCGTCGTCGCGTTCGCACTCGTTGCCGCACTCTCCGAAGCCGCCGTCGCTGCCGCTGCTGCAGACGATGCCGCCGCCGCGGCCGCTGCGGAGTTTCCAGCCGAAGCTATGTCGTTGAAACTCAACTTCATGCCAGCCACTCCCGCGGCTAATCCGCGCGCGTCCTCCGGGCCGCCCATCTCAGGTTCGTGCATGCCGAGCGCGACTTGCGTAGGCTCCGAAACGGGAACATTTCCAAAGAACTGACCCAAATCCGGATGCGCTTGACGTAAGTGTTGAATCTGCGCTAAGTGCTGGCAATATTGCGGCCATTCCGGCAAGCGAGTTTTGAACTGTTCCAACGCTTCCGAACCGAACGCGAACATCTTCGATCCAAACGGTTTGCGCAAAGCGTCCAAGACGCAACGTAAAGCAACACCGAGCGTGATGTTACTCACGAGTTGACGCTGGACGAGCTGACCGAACAACACAGCGGTAATTCGTAACTCTTTGTCCGGGTACTTTGGAAAGAATCGATACTCGTCGAACAAATTGTGCACCATGCAACTAAACACTTCGCGTTCGCGCGGAGTGTTCGATCGCAAAAACCCGCCAAGCATGTCAACGAGATCGTTGATTTTGCGTTGACCGGCGTACACTTGCTGAAAGTGTGCGTTCGCTTCAGCTTCGATGTCGGCGGGGAACCCGTTGGACAACCCAGGATTCCCCGACGCGTTGGCCGTATTCCCGGCGTTGCCGCCGCTCGGGTTCGTCCCATCCGCATTCATACCGCTCGCGTCGCCCGCGGAAGATCCTCTCTGAGCGTATGCATTTTTAACCGTTTTAATATCGTTTTTGTTTTCCGCCGAAATCGACGTCGCGCTTTCCAGACACTCAAAGAATAGCTTCGCAGTTTCAGAAGTTACGTTTAATCCTTTCACGCTTTGTCCTTCAGATTCCAAGCAGCGTCTTCTCAGAAATGCCGCGCACGCTCTGGCGAAATCATCTGGATTTCCTGAAGTTCCCGCGCTATTGTTCGTATTCTTCCCCGAAGAAGATCCAGCTAAAGAATCTCTCAGAAACTTTTCGAGATTTAAGTATTCGCGCCGCGACGCCAACGCCGCGATTTCGACACCCATCAACATCCCACTTCGTTTTGCCGCAGAAGATCCGTTCGAAGACGCCAACTGGCCAATTCTTTGCAGAACTTTAGCTAAATTCTTCATTTCCGAAATCGCGTCCACGATTCGAGGTATGCAAGCGTTGTTGCTTTCGTAACTCGTGCTCATAGCTTCAATAACCGCGTCCGGCAAGTGCGTAAACGCGGCGGTCAAAGCGTACTCTCTCGGCGCCGACGCGTTTTGAAAGTTTGAGAATATCCTCGTCAACGACTTCTCGACGACATCCGAAGCGATCGAAGATTCCGCGTTTTCCGCGCGCGAAATAGCCGCCACGACGTAATCCGCGTTTGTCGACGCGCCGCGATCCAAAACTTTCGCCGCGATTGGTTTCAAGAAGACTTCTTTCGTATTATTCGTGGTATTTTCTGCTAACTTTGTCAACACTAACATCAAATCAACGCAAGACCAACGCTTAATTTCGCTCTTCTCTCCATTCGGAGGGAAACACGTCACCCCAAACTCCCACTCCATCAAACTCGGTTCCACCGCGAAGACCGCCGCGCTCAACAATTTCATTTGCGTCGATTGCAACTCGTTCGGCCAGACGATCCCATCCCCGACGATAGCTTGCGCGGGAAATGGGCTCCCCGCTCCTCTGCGATACATCTCTACCAATCTAGAAAAGAAACTATAATACGGCGGAAAAGACCCTTGCCCGGCGGCGACGTTCATTTGCTGCAAACTCGATTCGAAATCCGGACTCAACTCCACCTCGAACCCGCTCGAAAACATCTCGCTCTCGGGATCTTTCTCTCGCAAACTCAAAATAGCATCTTTCAAGTGCACCACAACGCTCTCTCTCCAATCCAACTCCGGATGCGTCTCTCTCACCGCGTCCGCCACGGCTTCGATGTTCCAGGTTTTCGCCCTATTCGCCGCCTCCGTCGGCGGCGGCAAACCCATCGCCGACGCCAAATCCGCCAACGTCTGCGACGGCACGTCCCCTAACGAGCCATCCCCGGTCTTTGCAATCGTCGCCAATAATACCGCTAATCCTTTGTTATCGATCCTCGGTAACAACGCCAATATCTGTTTCAAGGAAGCTTTCGTATGCGCCGAGGCGTAGCCCAATTCCTCTAACGCCGCAGCCGTGGACGACGCAGACGCCACGCGAGAGGCGATATCGTTCGCCAACGGGGAAGACGATTTCGACACGCCTTCCCCCATTATGTGTATATGTGTATACTTTCTCTCTGCTATCAAATCGCGCGCGCTTCACTACACAATAATGTTAATATATAATTCTCTCACCACACGATCGTCGTCAAATCTCACAATCTTCTTCTTCTTCTTCTTCTTTTACGACGACGTTTGCGCGCGGTAAAACAAAACACAAAACCTCCTCTCTCTCACTCTCTCGCCCCCCGCGTGTGTTTTCCGCCTTTTTTCGACGATCGGGACAAAACGGCAGACAGAATATGTGCGCGCGTGTGTTCTTTCTCTCGGTGTCTTTCCTCTCTTATATGTGTGCTTTTAAAACGAGCGCAAAGTGCTTCTTTTTTCTCTCTCTGTCGTTGTTTTGTGGCGGGTCAAAAATTAGGGTTTGACCCTAAATATTTGGTTTTAGAGAGTCTGGATTTTTGAACCATTTTTATCACATCACTCGTATTTAAATATGTTGTCTTCTGAAGGAGGAGAAGGAGGCGTGATGACGAGAGCGAGGAAGAGGAAGGTTGGGCAAAGAGATGCGTGGGATTTGATCGTGAATAACGACGATATTTGTTTTAAACATATTCTTCCGAGATTGAATCGAACGGATGTGAAATTCTTGTACGAGGTGAATACGGAGACGAGAAAGTTGATTAAAAGATCGTCTCGCGCGTGGGAGTTGAAGGAGAAGCTTAAGGTCGAAGAGATGTCGTCGATATCGACTTTGGAGTTAGCGTGGGAGCATGAATCGTTGTCGTCGTATTTGTTTTTACAAACCTTTTTCTGCAGGCGAGTTGCTGAAACGAATAAACTCGAGTTGCTCAAGTGGGCGCGAGAGGAGAAAAAGTGCGAGTGGGATGAAGATACGATTAATGCGGCCGCAAAACAAGGTAATCTGGAAATGGTGAAGTATTGCGTGGCAAAGAAGTGTCCCATCGATTGGCACGCGTGTGCACGTGCTGCCGAAAACGGTCATCTCGCGTGCCTCAAATACTTACACGAAGAAGCCAAAGCGCCTTGGGATTTGGGCACTGCCATTTGGGCGGCTGCAAATGGTCATCTCCACATACTCAAATATCTTTTTGAGCGTAAGTATGATAAATATGACGCATATGCGTGTTATTATGCGGCCGTGAACGGCCACTTAGACTGTTTGCAGTACTTACACGAAACCGCCAAAGCGCCTTGGGACTCTCGGGCCGTACGCTATGCACACCTGTTATTCAACCAAACCCACTGTGTGCAATACCTCCTCGACAACAACTGTCCATTACCAGAAGACTGATCGTACGAAGATGGACAGCTGCGCGCAGCATAGTCATAATCATCAGTATCATCATCATCATCATCATCATCATCATCAGTTGTACTAACAGAAAGAAACAAAACTCTCTCCTACGAGATAGACTCTCCGCAACTTACGTACGCGCCTACCTACGCGAAAATCTGCCTTCATTCGTACACTCGATGATTGATACGCATAAAAACTCTCATCAATTTCCTCATCGCGAGTTTTAAAATTCCAGTTTTATGCATATTCTACAAGGGCTGGACTTTCTTCCCACACGGCACTTTCTTCTTGTCTCTTTTTGTTTTTAGGCTCCTTTCTTTTTTTTTGGGTGCCGACAATACGAAAACATCACTTTTCCTCCTAGTGCCGTCACTTCATCATCCTTCTTTTACGAAGAAGAATATAACGACACACGCGCGCGCAATACACAGCAACGCGATTCATTTCCGCGCGTTATATATA